>OGIO01000760.1_pt1 | contig 34417 bp, 33 predicted proteins | sample 1571841 | NCBI WGS metagenome assembly OGIO01 (sample SAMEA2582111, study PRJEB24529) | metagenome | biome: Human gut stool | place: China | collected 2011
CGGGGCGAAAGTTCCCGCAGCCGCCATGTCTGGCAGCTGCGGGAACTTTCGCCCCTTGTTTGTTATTGTACGGAATTATTATTTCGTTGCAGGTGCTTCTTCCTCGGTATCTTCCTCAACCTTTGCATATTCACCAAGATGGAACAGCTGGGAATCGGCAGTGGTAACTACGGTAACACCTTTTTCTTCCAGCTTCAGGTCTTTGACATACAACGTCTTGGTTCCCTGCGGAAGTTTTGCCAGATCGATCTCGATCGGGTCAAGCAGATGTGCCGGGTCTGCTTTGTAATGAATCTCGGTAATCTCCGGTTCGAAGACGCCCTGAACGACTTCTTCATTTACAAAGGTGACCGGAACGGTTGCAGATACAACTTCACCTGCGACCAGTGCCTGGAAATCCAGTGCCAGGATTTTTTTGCTCAGTGGATCGTAATCAATATTTTTTACCAGGGCATCGACCTTTTCACCTGCGATATCCAGCATGGTCTGTGCACCCTCTTTGGCTTTTTTAATGAAGCTCAAGGCATCCTTTTCTGCGTATTTCAGAGCTACATTTTCTTTCATCTCACGACCATATAAAACGCCGGTGGTGTAGCCTTCTCTTCTTAATTTTTTTGCCTTTACCTCAGGGTCTCTTTTTTCAGCTGCTAATGTCATCATAATAATCTGCCTCCTACTTTGAATGGCCGGAGAAAGAAATCCTTCCGGTCTTATAATCGTTATTCATTCGTGTAGCTGGAGAGCTTGATGTGTTGCTTTAAACATCGATTGGTTCTTCTTGCACTGACTGTATTATAGCACTTCTGGAAAAAAGTGAACCTTGAAAAAGTTACAAAAAAACAGTACACAAAGAAATAAAATTAGCAATATTTTCAGAAATTAGCACTCTTTTATGCAGACTGCTAATAATAAACGGGAGGAAATTAGGCATTTTCCCGGATTTTGATGGAGTGCTCAACAAAATTTTTTTCCTGAACCGGTAGTGTCCCGGCAGTCAGATATTCAAAAAGCAGATTCAGGGAGAGGGAACCCTGTCTGCGGGGCTGCTGGCTGATGGTGGCGGATATGACACCGGAGCGCAGCATATCCAGGGTCGTGGGGACTTCATCAAAGGTAACAACTTTTGGATGACGCCCGGATTCCTGAATGGCTTTGCAGCCGCCGGATACACCGGCAGCAACAAAGAACAGGGCATCAAGATGTGGATTTTGCTGCAAAAGCTGCTTTGTCAGTGCATAACTTTCAAATTCGTCGTCATGATTTTCCAGAATCTCGGCGATGTGGATTCTGGGATAGGACGATTCCAATGTTTCAGTGAGCCCGCGGATACGTTCGGAGTGGCATAGCACATTCTGGGAACCGGTGATAATGCCGAGTTCTGTTTCTCCATCGGTCATGAGTGCAAGGAGTCCGGCAGCAGTCTGGCCACCACGGACGTAATCACTGCCGACGTAGGCCATTCGCCGGGAACCGCAGATATCTGTGTTGACTGTGATGACCGGAATCCCACGGGAAACCAATGTGTCGATCTTTTCCTGGATTGCGGGATGGTTGTATGGTGCCAGCAGCAGTCCCTGGATGCCTTCCTCCAGCAGTTCATCGATGGCAGCAAGCTGGGCAGTTACGTCGAATTCGACCCGTCTGGTCAGCGTTGTTACGCCATAGTCGGCAAGTTCCCGGGCTTTTGCCTGTACACCCTCGCTGACTTCATCAAAAAAGGGGTTATTCTTGCTAAATAGGATAACGCCGATCTTATTTTTTTTCTTTTGTGCAGCCAGGGCCAGCCCGGCTTTGTTGGGACGGTAGTCCAGGGCTTTTGCGATTTCCCGTATTTTATCGGCGGTCTGCGGACTGACACCGCTCCGGTTATTCAGGACCCGGTCCACGGTCCCGCGGGAGACCCCGGCCAGTTCTGCGATATCTTTGATTCGTGCCATGAAAATCCTCCATGCAGTTTTCTGTATTTCCCGGATCCGTACAGATCAGATAGAAAAGAGCGCTGCTGTTTGCGCAGCGCATGAACATCAACAAAAGAACCGGGGTACAGGAACATATTATTTATGAAATAAACAATACACAAAATAGGAGGAAAAGTCAAATGAAGGAAAGCGTGCACGAGCACGCAAATAAAACGAATAAGTGGACTGATATAGGAAAAAGAAACAGAAGAAGAAACGTAAAAGCAAAAAACAGGAAAGAAATTTGTGCATTTTAAACAAAAAAAGTTGCGATATGAAAAATATCATGTCAAAGTATTGAAAAGTGTTCTCAAAAACGATAAGATAAGAGCTAGAAACGTGCACGTGCACGGAATTGATTGTGTATTGCAAAAAGGGAGGATTGGATATGCTGTATATCGGAATAGATCTTGGAACATCAGCGGTGAAATTGCTTCTGATGGATGGAGCAGGCCAGATCAAAAAGATCGTTTCTAAAGAGTATCCTATTTATTTTCCACATCCCGGCTGGTCGGAACAGAAACCGGAAGACTGGTTTACCGGTACTATGGACGGTCTAAAGGAACTGCTTGACGGCTGTGCCAAAGACCAGGTGGCAGGCATCAGCTTTGGCGGGCAGATGCACGGCCTTGTGATCCTGGACCAGAACGACCAGGTGATCCGCCCGGCGCTTTTGTGGAATGATGGACGGACCTGGGAGGAATGTGATTATCTGAATAACGTCATTGGCAAAGAAAAACTTTCGGAATATACGGCCAATATTGCTTTTACGGGATTTACCGCACCGAAGATTTTATGGATTAAAAATAAGGAACCGGAACATTTTGCGCGGATCGCGAAGATCATGCTCCCGAAGGATTACATCGCTTACCGTCTGACCGGGGTGCATTGCACCGATGTGTCGGATGCGTCCGGCATGCTGTTGTTTGATGTGAAGAACCGATGCTGGTCGAAAGAAATGTGCGAGATCTGCGGAGTCCGTGGGGAACAGCTGGCAAAGGTCTATGAGTCTTACGAGTGCGTGGGAACCGTACTCCCGGAAATCGCGGATGAGCTTGGGATCTCTCATACAGTACGGGTAGCAGCAGGTGCCGGAGACAATGCAGCAGCCGCAGTTGGAACCGGTACCGTGGGAGATGGCATGTGCAATATTTCCCTTGGAACCAGTGGGACCATTTTTATTGCCTCCGAAAAATTTGGTGTGGACAGGCATAACGCACTGCATGCGTTTGCCCATGCGGATGGACATTATCACCTGATGGGCTGCATGCTCAGTGCGGCTTCCTGCAATAAGTGGTGGATGGATGGAATCCTGCAAACTTCGGATTATGCAAAAGAGCAGGAGATGATTGGAAAGCTGGGAGATAATCATGTGTATTTTCTTCCATATCTTATGGGCGAGCGTTCTCCGCACAACGATCCGAATGCCCGCGGCACGTTCATCGGCCTGACCATGGACACCAGCCGTGCCGATATGACCCAGGCAGTGCTGGAGGGTGTGGCTTTTGCACTGCGTGATTCCCTGGAAGTAGCAAAATCCCTTGGAATTCAGATCGGGCGCACGAAGATATGCGGCGGCGGTGCGAAAAGTCCGCTGTGGAGAAAGATCATTGCAAATGTCCTGAACCTGAAGGTGGACATGATCGAGAGTGAAGAGGGACCGGCTCTGGGCGGTGCTATGCTGGCTGCAGTGGCCTGCGGGGAATATGAGAGCGTGGAGGAAGCAGCCCATAAGATCGTGAAGATTACCGGAACAGTAGAGCCGGAACCGGAACTGGTGGCAAAATATGAAGCACGTTACCAGGTGTTCCGTCAGATCTATCCGGCCTGTAAACCGTTATTTGCGCTGATGAAATAGGGAGGAATATGCCATGGAAATAAAGAAAGTGACAGATCCGGAATTCCGGAAATATGGAAAAATAGTGGAGAAGATTGATTTTTCCGGACTGATCCGGGCACTGGAGGAAAAAACGCCGCTTCCGGAAGCTGTTGTGTATGAACCTTCCGTAGAAGCTTTGGAGGCGGAACCGGTATTTCAGTTATTAGAGGGGAAGGCATATGGAGAGATGCCGGTACAGATTGGCTATTGCAATGGGCATAACCACAAACTGAATGCATTGGAGTACCACCGTTCTTCAGAAATCAATGTGGCAGCTACGGATGCGATTCTTCTGGTTGGGCATCAGCAGGATATCACACCGGAATTTACTTATGACACGTCTCTGGTGGAAGCATTTTTACTGCCTAAGGGAACGGCAGTAGAAGTGTATGCCACAACCCTGCATTATGCGCCGTGCAGCGTGGGAAACCAGGGCTTCCGGGTTGGGATCATACTTCCGCGCGGAACGAATTATCCGTTGAAAGATGTACATGCAGGCTGGGAAGACCAGCTGCTTGCGGCAACCAATAAATGGCTGATCGGACATCCGGAAGGTGGTTTGCCGGAGGGAAGCCATCTGGGACTGGTTGGAGAGAATATCACAGTATAGGATTCATTCAATTTTATTTTAGGAGGATAAAAGCATGAATAATATTCCAGAAGTAAAAGTAGGCATTGTTGCGGTGAGCCGTGACTGTTTCCCGGAGTCTTTGTCTGTGAACCGCAGAAAAGCACTGGTGGATGCGTACAGCAAAAAGTACGATGCAAAAGACATCTACGAGTGTCCGGTATGTATCGTAGAGAGTGAGATCCATATGGTGCAGGCACTTGAGAACATCAAGGCAGCCGGCTGTAATGCGCTGGTTGTATATCTTGGAAACTTCGGACCGGAGATTTCCGAGACTCTGCTGGCAAAACATTTTGACGGGCCGAAAATGTTTGTTGCCGCAGCAGAGGAGAGCAAGGATAACCTGGTTCAGGGACGCGGAGATGCTTACTGCGGCATGCTGAATGCAAGCTACAATCTGGCATTGCGCAATATCAAGGCTTATATTCCGGAGTATCCGGTCGGAACCGCAGACGAGTGCGCAGATATGATCCATGAATTTCTGCCGATCGCAAGAGCGGTGATTGGACTGTCTGATTTAAAGATCATCAGCTTTGGTCCGAGACCGTTAAATTTCCTGGCATGCAATGCTCCGATCAAGCAGCTTTATAATCTGGGCGTGGAGATCGAGGAGAACTCGGAACTGGATCTGTTTGAAGCCTTCAACAAGCATGAGGGAGACCCGAGAATCCCGGATGTTGTGGCAGATATGGAACAAGAACTGGGTGAGGGCAACAAGAAGCCGGAGATCCTGCCAAAGCTTGCACAGTATGAGCTGACCCTGCTTGACTGGATCGAGGCACACAAGGGCTACCGCAAATATGTGGCGATCGCCGGAAAATGCTGGCCAGCATTCCAGACTCAGTTTGGCTTTGTGCCTTGTTATGTCAACAGCCGTCTGACCGGACGCGGTATCCCGGTATCCTGTGAGGTGGATATCTACGGCTGTTTAAGTGAGTTCATTGGAACCTGCGTGAGCCAGGATGCCGTGACACTTCTGGACATCAACAATACCGTGCCGTACGATCTTTACGATAGCGAGATCAAGGATAAATTTGACTACAAGAGCCATGATGTATTTATGGGCTTCCACTGCGGCAATACCACCACGAAAAAGCTTTCCTTCTGTCAGATGAAGTATCAGCTCATTATGGCAAGAAGCCTTCCGGAAGAGGTAACCCAGGGAACCCTTGAGGGCGATATTGTTCCTGGTGATATTACGTTCTTCCGTCTGCAGAGCACCGCAGACAACAAACTGAGAGCTTATGTGGCAAACGGAGAGGTTCTTCCGGTGGCAACGCATTCCTTTGGAAGCATTGGCGTATTCGCAATTCCGGAGATGAAACGTTTCTACCGTCATGTGCTGATTGAGGGTAATTTCCCGCATCACGGTGCCGTGGCATTCGGCCATTACGGAAAAGCACTGTATGAAGTATTTAAATACATTGGCGTTGATGTGAAGGAAATTGGTTACAACCAGCCGACGGGTGTACGCTATCCGACAGAAAATCCTTTTGCATAAAATGAACGGATTTCTATAACGAAAAACAGGGTGAAGTCTCAGAAAGAGGGGCTTCACCCTGTTTTTGTCTGCGGTGCATATGGAGAAGATGCCAGTGCGTATCCGATGATTCTTAGGACATCAGGATGATTAATATTCGATATAAGGGTGCGCCAGCCAGTAGTCGGCGGCCATGCGGATAAATGTTTCCATGGCGGCATTGATATAATGGTTTTTGGCATAGGCAGTAGACAGCTCCCAGTAGGATTCCGGCCCGAGTGTGAAATAGGCTACATCATCATCTTCTATGGCATAATAGCGTGGAATAATAGAACAGCACTGTCCATTGGCGGCGAGACGCTGCATGGTCCGCATACTGATGGATTCAAACAGCAGCTTCGGTTTGAATCCGGCTTTCACGAAAAGCCGGTCGATAACAGCGCGCAGGGTTGAGGTCCTGCGTACCAGGGTAAACAGGTCATCCTTAAATTCCGTCAGGGAAATCTCTGGATAGTTTTCCGGAGCGCGTTTGTCCTGGTAGGCCAGCGGGTGGGTCCTTGGAACGCACAGATAGAAGGGCTCGTACAGGATATGCCGGTAGACGATATGCTTATATGGTAACATCCTCTTTTTATTATTTTCCGGGGCTGCCGGTGTTTCAGAGCCGGGACCTGGTTCACTGGGAGCAGATCGGAAACGCGATCTCGAGACCGGATCAGTTGGACTTCAGAAACTGCGACAGCTCGGAAGGGTTGTGGGCAGCTACGATTCGGTATCATGAAGGTACGTTTTATATCATTAATACACTGGATGTGCAGGGACGGACTTACCGTTATAACTATATTGTGACGGCGAAAGATCCGGCAGGTCCATGGTCCGATGCGGTGATTATTGAGGGAGCCGATGGAATCGATCCGTCTCTGTTCTTTGACCAGGATGGGAAAATGTGGTACTGCAGCAATTTAATTCCGGAAGATCTGAAGTTTCCATATCATAAGGTCATTTACGCCTGCGAACTGGATCCGGAAACCTTTCAGATTTGTGGGGAAAAGCACATTATCTTCGATTCCAATGTGGATCATACATTGTTTACAGAGGCTCCTCATATTTATGAGATTCACGGGATGTACTATTTGATGACGGCCAGCGGAGGAACCCAGACTAACCACTGCGTGAACATTTACCGCAGCGAAACGCTTCTGGGACCTTACGAACCATGTCCAAGAAACCCAATCGTGACAAACCGCAATGTCCGGCTGAATAATGACCTCGGCATTGCGGTGGTTGGACACGGAGACTTGATCGAAACCCAGAAGGGTGAGTGGTATATGGTTCTTCTTGGTATCCGTCCATATCAGAAATACATAGAGGATTATGACCGGTACCTGCCAAGAAAATGGATCCGCGAACCAGACCGCAACAAGGACGCACAGTTTAATCTTGGCCGGGAGGTCTGCATGATCCCTATGGCCTGGGATTACGATAACTGGCCGATTGTGGACAACCACAACGGCATGGTAAATCCCATGGAGCGTAAGCCGGATCTGGACGAATGGCGGCCGCCGCTTAAGAGCCGGGTAGATAACTTTGAAGATCCGGTTCTGGACATGATCTGGTGCATGCGCCGTCCGGTGAAGACTCCGTTCTACACCTTAACGGAGCGGCCAGGCTACCTGCGGCTTTATGGAAATGACGCAAAGGCTGAGGACACCCGCACCCAGGCCCTCCTGGTACACTGCTGGCAGAAGGTCAGAATGGAATCCACGGAACCATCGAAGTAGCTGAGATGATGGGAAGCGCGGTACACCTGCATGCATCGGCCTGCGGAAAAGACACAATCATTATTGTAGATACCATGAACCTGGATAAGGGCCAGAACCTTTCCATTGGTGCAAATGTTCAGTTCACGTTTGACGGAACTGTAGCGCATGTATTCTCCAAAGATGGATTAAATCTGGAAATGAAATAGAAAATCGTAATGCCTTCGGGGCGCAGCTTGAAAAAAGCTGCGCCCTGTTGTGCTTTTTGGCTAGCTGTTTCAATTCAAATAATTCCGCATGCTTTTCAGCGCATTCTTCTCCAGCCTTGACACCTGTGCCTGGCTGATATGGATTTCTTCTGCCACTTCGGTCTGGGTCTTTCCCTCGAAAAAACGAAGGTCTATGATGTGCCGTTCCCGCTTCGGCAGCCGGTCCATGGCTTCCCGCAGGGAGATTTCTTCGACCCAGCTTTCCTCGGAACTCTTTTTATCCTTGATCTGGTCCATGACGTAGAGCGGGTCACCGCCATCGGTAAAGATAGGCTCGTACAGGCTGACCGGACTCTGGATGGCGTCCAGCGCATAGGTGATCTCTTCTTTGCTGATCCCAATCTCCTGGGCAATTTCCATGAGGGTTGGTTCGCGGGAATTTTTGCGGGTCAGTCCTTCTCTTGCATAGATGGCTTTGTAGGCGGTATCCCGGAGGGAGCGGCTGACCCGGATCGAATTGTTGTCACGCAGATAGCGACGCACCTCCCCTAAGATCATGGGAACCGCATACGTAGAAAAGCGGACATTCTGGGTGATATCAAAATTGTCAATGGCCTTGATCAGGCCAATGCAGCCGATCTGAAACAAGTCATCGACATTTTCATTGCTGCTGGAAAAACGCTGGATCACGCTTAAGACCAGTCGTAAATTTCCTTTGATGTACTGTTCTCTGGCGTCTTCATCGCCATCCAAAATGCGCCGGAAAAGCGCATCTTTTTCCTCGTTCGTAAGCAGGGGCAGCTTCGCCGTATTGACTCCGCAGATTTCCACTTTGTAGCCTGCCATGTTCCTTACCTCCGCAGATGATGTTTATGGGCTGTAACGATTCAGCATGAGATTTTGTTATGAACCGTTACATTTGATTTCTATAAAGATGATTTACGGAAATGAGGGGATTTATACGTTGATGGCGCTTCCAGAAACTGGATTTTACATTGCAATTAGGAGAAAGGTTGTTTATGATAAAGTCAGAATACTTGCAGTGCATAAGGTGAAACAATCCGGTATCATAGAGGAAGTGAGACAAGTGTGCAGCGGGTAGAACTGGATAAAGGAGCAAAGAACAATGGGACATTTTTATTTCGTAAGACACGGCCAGACCATCTGGAATGTAGAAGGAAAAATCTGCGGGGCAACCGATATTGCCCTGACGGACCTGGGACACAAACAGGCGATAGAAACAGGAAAAAAGATTTTGGAGGAGCACATTCATGCGGACGAGATTTTGTATTCTCCGCTGATGCGCGCGGCGGATACGGCAAAACATATTTCTGAGATGACCGGGATCCCAGCCCGGGTGGAATCGCGCCTGAAGGAGCAGAACTTTGGCAAATGGGAGTCTACGCCGCGAAAGGGCGCGGAATTTCAGCAGGCGAAGCAGTCGTTTGCCTGCAGCTATGAGGGCGGCGAGTCCATGCTGCGTCTGGCCCAGCGGATTTACAATCTGCTGGATGAGATCAAGGCGCAGTCGGATGAGAAAACCTATATTCTGGTGGCGCATAATGGAATTGCCCGGGTAGTACAGTCCTATTTTACGGATATGACAAACGAGGAGTTCGCGGCGTATGGTGTGAAAAACTGTGAGGTTGTGCGGTACGACTTCTGAGAATTCTCGTAAAGCAGCAGAATGAGCGTATGCAATGGCTGGAAAAATATAAAACAAACACTTGACGTAAAGCTGGGTTTAGGAGCTATGATATCTTTAGAATGGTAAAAAAGGAGGATTTATCTATGAGCGACCAGAAACCAGTTGCAGCAACCAATGGCGACCAGTATGTACCATATGACCAGAGAACCGGCGAGGAGTCCGTTGTTTATTTTACCAGAGACCTTTCCGAGGAAGGGTTAAAGAAGGTTTATAACCGCATTAAGGAGCATATTTCCGGAAAGACCGGCGTGAAGCTTCACACCGGTGAGAAGAACGGTCCGAATATCATCCCGCGTCCGTGGGTAAAGGAGCTTCTGGCTTACGAGCTTCCGGATGCAAACATTGTGGAGACCAACACTTACTACGAGGGAGACCGCTATACCACCGAGCAGCATCGGGAGACCTTAAAGGTAAATGGCTGGACTTTCTGCCCGGTCGACATTATGGATGAGGACGGAACTGCCATGCTTCCGGTTAAAGATGGCAAATGGTTTACCGAGATGAGCGTTGGCAAGAATCTGTTAAACTATGATTCCCTGCTTGTCCTGACTCATTTTAAGGGTCATGTGATGGGCGGCTTCGGCGGTTCCAACAAGAACATTGGTATTGGCTGTGCAGACGGAAGAGTCGGCAAGGCGATGATCCACACGGTAGAAGGTTCTGATAATATGTGGAGCATTGCTACGGAGGAGCTGATGGAGCGGATCACCGAGTCTACAAAGTCTGTTGTTGACCATTTTGGTGACCACATTGCATTTGTGAATGTGATGCGCAACATGTCTGTTTCCTGTGACTGCGAAGGCGTTGCAGCAAAGCCGGTTGTTACCCCGGATGTGGGCATTGTGGCATCTGCAGATATTCTGGCAGCAGATCAGGCCTGCGTGGATATGGTCTTTGCCATGAAAGAGGACGAGCACAAGGCTCTGACAAAGCGCATGCTCACCCGCCACAGCATGCGCCAGCTTTCCTATATGAAGGAAATGGGCATGGGCAATAACCGCTATCGTCTGATCGACCTCGATAACGATGATGAGGTGATCGATGCAGCAAAGGCTGTTGAGGGTGTGGTACCGTTTGGCCAGGTAAGAAAAATCAAATACAGCAAATAAGAGATTGATCTTTTCATAAAATGGAGAGAGGTCCGGGAAAGCGCGAAAAAGGAATGCTTTTCCCGGACCTTTTTGTTGATAAGGAAGCTTTTATGAAGTAAAATAAAACAGTCTGTAGAATTTGACCGATATATTTAGGAGAAACGATTATGAATACAAAATTATCATTCGCAAGTGACTACATGGAAGGTGCGCATCCTTCTATTTTAGAAACATTACAGGAAACCAATTTTCTGGCATCTCCGGGCTATGGAACGGATTCCTTCACGGAGTCTGCAAAGCAGAAGATCCGCGAGGCCTGCAAGGCGCCGGATGCAGAGGTGTATTTTCTGGTTGGAGGAACCCAGACCAATGCTACGGTGATCGATGGACTTTTGCAGTCTTACCAGGGTGTGATTGCTGCAGATACCGGTCATGTCAGCATGCACGAGGCGGGTGCGATCGAGCATAGCGGGCACAAGGTGCTGACGCTGCCTCATGAGCTTGGGAAGCTTTCGGCAGAGGAAATTCGTGCATACCTGAAAACATTTTGGAGCGATGAAAACCACGAGCATATGGTCATGCCTGGTATGGTTTACATTTCCCAGCCGACGGAGTATGGCACGCTTTACTCCAAAAAGGAATTAGAGGATATCAGCAGCGTCTGCCGTGAATATCAGATCCCGCTTTATGTGGACGGCGCCCGTCTGGCGTACGCGCTTGCGTCTCCCGCAAACGATGTTTCCCTGCAGGACCTGGCCGGGTTATGTGATGTTTTCTATATTGGCGGCACCAAGTGCGGAGCATTGTTTGGCGAGGCGGTTGTGATTCCGAAAGCCGGACAGATCCCGCATTTCTTCACAATCATCAAGCAGCATGGTGCGCTTTTGGCAAAGGGAAGAATCCTGGGAATCCAGTTTGATGTTTTGTTTACGGAGCAGCTTTATGAGCAGATTGGAAAAACAGCGGTTGCATTGGCAGCAAAGATTCAGGATACGATAAAAGCAGCCGGAATTCCGCTGTATCTGGAATCTCCGACCAATCAGGTCTTCTGTATTATGGAAAACTCCCGCTTGGAAGCATTAGGAAATGAGGTGGAGTACAGCTTCTGGGAAAAGGCTGATGAAACCCATACAGTCATCCGCTTTGCGACAAGCTGGGCAACACAGGAGGAAAACGTGGAGAAGCTGTGTGAATTGCTGAGAAGAGAATAGCGGAAAGTGTTACGATTTGCAGGCAGGAATTTCCTGAATCAGCAGATGCGTTACTAGTGCCTTCCCGATATGCAGTGCAATTAAAAATGTGTTTTTTGTGTTAATTTTTCTCCCTCCCCTTGTTATTTGGAAAATGCGTGTTATAATACAAATAGAACAAAACTATAACGACAACAATAACATTTTTCTTCAGGCAGTAGCCGCTTCAGAAGGTAAGGTGAGAAATATGGCAGCAAAGAAAGATTTTTATGAAGTTCTCGGTGTTTCCAAAACAGCGAGTGACGCAGAAATAAAGAAAGCATACCGTAAGCTGGCAAAGAAGTATCATCCAGACAGCAATCCGAATGATACCGTGGCAGCAGAACGGTTTAAAGAGATCAATGAAGCATATGATGTTTTAAGTGATCCGGAGAAAAAGAAACTCTACGACCAGTTTGGCGCGGCAGCGTTTGAAGCCGGGTTTGATCCGAAGGCAGCAGCCGGAGGATATGGCGGCTTTGGTGGCTTTGGCGGCGGCTTCCACGGATTTTCCGGCGGCACAGGTGGTTTTCACGGTTTTTCGGGTGATCCAAACGGCGGCTATCAGGAGTTCCATTTCGAGGGCAATCCGGAAGATATGGACGATATTTTTGGCGGCATGTTCGGAGGTATGTTCGGTGGACACGGAAGCAGGCAGAAAGGCACTGGCTCGAACAATCAATCTGGAGGAAGCGGACGAAGCAGTTTCCATGGTGGTTTTGGCAGCAGTGGCTTTCAGAGCCGTGGCCAGGATGTAACCTCCGACTTGATGGTTACGTTTGATGAGGCAGCATTTGGCTGCGACAAGATCATCACCCTGACCGGCTCGGATGGACGCAAGCAGACCTTAAAACTGCATATTCCAGCCGGTATGGAGGATGGCAAGAGCATCCGTCTGCAGGGAAAAGGCGGTGCCGGAATCGGCGGCGCACAGGCCGGAGATCTTTTGATCTGCATTCATGTCAGTGAAAAACCTGGATTTACCAGAAAAGGAGCAGATGTGTATACGACAGCCAACATTCCGTTTACGACAGCAGTTCTTGGTGGGGAAGCAATCATCCAGACGCTAAATGGACGGGTATCCTGCCACATCAAACCGGGAATCCAGTCTGGTTCCAAGATCCGTCTGAAGGGCAAAGGCGTAGCCAATATGCGTGACCCGAAGACCTTTGGCGACTTATATGTCACCGTTCAGATTGAAGTGCCGACGAATCTGTCGGCAGAAGCACTTGCGAAACTGAAAGAATTTGAGAAGGCCAGCAGTGGAAAGAAGGGCGGATTTCACGCCGCGTAAATGAGAAGGGACTTGTGTGTGAAATGACTGATCTATAGAGTGGATTATTTCACCGTGCAGTCCCTTTTTGGGGGATAAAGAACCTGCTCATATCAGTATGTTCCAATTCCAACAGCTTTACTTTATTACCAATCCCGCCTGCATATCCGGTCAGACTTCCATTCGTGCCCACCACCCGGTGGCAAGGCACGATAATGGAAACCGGATTATGCCCGACAGCGCCGCCGACAGCCTGGGCTGACATTTTTGCGAGTCCATGCCGGTCGGCCAGTTTCCTGGCAAGAGCTCCGTAGGTAACGGTCTGTCCATAGGGAATTTCCAGTAGCAGCTTCCAGACCTCCATGCGGAAATCGGAGCCGGTCAGATGAAGCTTTGGTGTGAAATCGGGTTCCTTTCCCTGAAAATAGAGATCCAGCCAACGGCGGGTATCAGTAAGAATTTCAGAAGCTTCTTTCTGACCGGCAGCAGCACTGCCGGTCGGAGTCTTCTCAATTTTTTTATATTCTTTGTTCTCTAAAGTATCTGCAAAATATTTCCCATTTTCCAGCCACAGTCCGGTAAGACCTGCCGAATCAGCTGCAAGCAGGAGCGTCCCGAGGGGCGAAAAATAGGTGGATGTGTATATCATAAAAAATCCCCCATGTAGTGCTACTGCTTCTGCCTCGTAAAATGCAAGATCACATGTATCAGCCGTTTTTCATCAATCGGCTTTGCCAGATGCGCATTCATTCCAGCTTCCTTGGAACGGCGGATATCTTCGGAGAATGCGTTGGCGGTCATGGCGATGATGGGGACGGAAGCAGCCTGCGGGTGCCAGGAAGAACGGATTGCCTGTGTGGCTTCCAGTCCGTTCATTTCCGGCATCATGACATCCATAAGGATGATGTCGTAATAGCCGACAGGGGCTTCCAGAAATTTTTTGACAGCAGCTTTTCCATTGTGTGCAGTGTCGACGCTGGCACCGGCATGCGCCAGCAAATATTGTGCAATCTCCAGATTTAAGTCGTTATCTTCGACCAGAAGAATGTGCAGACCGTTTAAGGTTAAGGTTTCCTCGCGTTGTTCGGATGCAGCAGGTGGATTCGGATCCAGTTCCATTGGAATTTCCAAGGTAAAGCCGAGGATGCCGTTCATCGGGGTGCAATAGAAGCCCCCTTTGAAATCCACGCTTATGCTGCTATGCCCTGATACTGTTTGTTTCCTGCATATGTGCAGGATAAATTATGCCTTGTTTTTTTCGTAAAGGATCATGAGTCCCTTTAACAGAAGGGCATCGTCGTAAATGATCTTGTGGCGGCAGAGCGGAACCACAAAGCGGGAAAGTCCGCCGGTCGCAATGATTGTGGCTGGTTCGCCGATTTCTTCTTCCATATGGTCAATAATTCCGTCGATCATGCCGGCATTGCCGTACATGATGCCGCTGCGCATACAGTCAATGGTGTTTTTCCCGATGACACGCTTTGGAATGTCAAGGCTGATGGATGGCAGCTGTGCCGTTTTGCTGCTTAAGGAGTCTAAGGAGACCCGGAGACCCGGATAGATGATTCCGCCGATGTAATTTCCGCTTTTATCAACCACGGACATGGTTGTTGCGGTTCCCATATCGATGATGATGATCGGCCCCGGGTATTCGCGGATCGCTGCAACGGCGTCTACGATCATGTCGCTTCCCACAGTCTTCGGGTTATCCATGATGATATTCATGCCGGTTTTGATACCAGCGCCGACCAGCATGGGATGATAACCTAAAATCTTCTTTACGGCAGAAGAAATCGGTGCGTTGAGCGGCGGAACGACAGACGACATAATGGCCCCTTCAATGTCGGATGGATTGATCTGGTGGATTTCCAGAATGTTCTTGATGTTGATGGCATACTCAGTGCCGGTTTTGGCGTGGTCTGTGGTGACGCGCTCTACAAAATAGGTTTTCTGGGAATCGATACAGCCGATAACAATGTTGGTATTTCCCATATCCAGTGCTAAAATCATGGATGAAGCTCCTTTTTTCTTTATTGTCTGCAGCAATGAAACGTTTGTTTGCAGCCGAATTTTTCTGGGTCTGCACAGCAAAGATACAGACGTATAGATTATCTACAATCCTACCATATTTTACAGGGAAAGACAATCGGAATACACGCGTCTTGTCGTTTCTGCCCCTTTTATTGGCGGTTGAAATATGATATACTTACAAGACTGTTTGTATGAAAAATGAGGAGGCTTTGACTCTTATGTTAAAAGGAAAAACTGTGGTGCTGGGTGTCAGCGGCGGAATCGCTGCCTACAAGATCGCAAGCCTGGCAAGCATGCTGGTAAAGCAGCATGCCAATGTGCGTGTGATCATGACACAGAATGCTACCAATTTTATTACCCCGACGACGTTTGAAACCTTGACCGGGCAGAAATGCCTGGTGGACACCTTTGACCGGAATTTTGAGTTCCAGGTGGAGCATGTATCGCTGGCAAAGCAGGCAGATATTTTTATGATCGCACCTGCTACGGCCAATGTGATCGCCAAGGTAGCCCATGGTCTGGCAGATGACATGCTGACGACGACGTTTCTGGCCTGCAAAAAGCCGAAATATATCGTACCGGCCATGAATACCCAGATGTACGAAAACCAGATCACGCAGGACAATCTGGAAATCTGCAGAAAGTATGGCATGCATGTCATTGATCCGGCGAGCGGTTATCTGGCCTGCGGTGATACCGGAGCCGGAAAGATGCCGGAGCCGGAGACCTTGTTTGAGTATATTCTGCAGGAGCTTGCCTGCGAGAAGGATCTTGCCGGAAAAAAGGTTCTGGTAACAGCCGGACCGACCAGGGAGGCGATCGATCCGGTACGTTATATCACCAACCATTCTACCGGAAAAATGGGCTATGCCATCGCGCGGGCAGCCGCAAGGAGAGGTGCCGAGGTGACGCTGGTGAGCGGACCGGTGGATCTAAAAGCGCCGCTTGGCGTGAAGCTGGTGCCGGTGGTCAGTGCAAAGGATATGTTCGATGCCGTGACCTCGGTCAGTGACCAGCAGGATGCCATCATCAAGGCGGCAGCGGTAGCCGATTACCGCCCGGCGGTTGTGGGTGCGGAGAAGACCAAAAAGAGTGATGGCAACATGAACATTGAGCTGGAGCGCACGGATGACATTCTGGCATGGCTGGGTGCGCACCGGAGAGCGGGGCAGGTGCTTTGTGGTTTCTCTATGGAGACCCAGAATATGCTGGAGAATTCCCAGGCGAAGCTTGCAAAGAAAAAGGTGGACATGATCGTGGCCAACAGTCTGCGGACAGCCGGAGCCGGATTCGGCACCGATACCAACATCGTGACGGTCATCACGAAGGATGGCGCCGAGGAGCTGGAGCTGATGAGCAAGGATGCGGTGGCGCACGAACTTCTGAATCGTATTTTTCCACATGCTTAGTCCTTGCAAAAGCAGAGTGTGTCTGGTAAACTATAAGTTTGGAACGAGAAATAAAAGCGGATAGATTCAGACCGCTTTCACCTTATATACATTCGGAAATTTCGAATGTACGATATAGAACGGAGGACAAACTTTTGTCGAATATAACAGAAGAAATCAAGAAACGAAGAACCTTTGCGATCATTTCCCATCCGGATGCCGGTAAGACAACCCTGACGGAGAAATTCCTGCTTTACGGAGGTGCCATCAACCTGGCTGGTACCGTAAAGGGAAGAAAGGCCGCAAAGCATGCCGTATCCGACTGGATGGAGATCGAGAAGGAGAGAGGTATTTCTGTAACCTCATCTGTTATGCAGTTTGAATACGATAACTACTGCATCAACATTCTGGATACCCCGGGACACCAGGACTTCTCTGAGGATACCTACCGTACCCTGATGGCGGCCGACAGTGCAGTCATGGTCATCGACGGTTCCAAGGGTGTTGAGGCACAGACCATTAAGCTGTTCAAGGTCTGTGTCATGAGAGGCATCCCGATCTTTACTTTCATCAACAAGATGGACCGCGAGGCACGCGACCCGTTTGAGCTGATGGATGAGATTGAGAACGTGCTTGGCATCCGCACCTGCCCGATCAACTGGCCGATCGGCTGTGGAAAGAACTTCAAGGGTGTGTATGACCGCCACGAGAAGACCATTACCACCTTCACGGCTGCCATGGGCGGACAGAAGGAGATCGATTCCCAGACCTTCCCGGTAGAGGGAACCGATGTCGAGGCGGTGATCGGAGCCGATTACCACCAGCAGCTGTTAGATGAGATCGAGCTTTTGGATGGCGCTGCCGATGAGTTTGACCAGGAACGTGTCAGCCGCGGTAATTTATCCCCGGTATTTTTCGGTTCCGCACTGACCAACTTCGGTGTCGAGACTTTCCTGCAGCATTTCCTGAAGATGACAACCTCCCCGCTGCCGAGAAAGGCGATCACAAGAGAAATCAGTCCGTTTAACGACGATTTCTCCGCGTTTGTCTTCAAGATCCAGGCAAACATGAATAAGGCACACCGCGACCGTATCGCGTTTATGCGTATCGTGTCTGGCAAGTTCGAGGCCGGCATGGAAGTAAACCATGTGCAGGGCGGCAAGAAGATCCGCCTGTCCCAGCCGCAGCAGATGATGGCGCAGGACAGAAAGATCGTCGAGGAAGCATATGCAGGCGATATCATCGGTGTGTTCGATCCGGGTATTTTCTCGATTGGTGATACCTTATGTCTCTCCAACGAGAAGTTTGAGTTTGAGGGCATCCCGACCTTCGCACCGGAGCATTTCGCACGCGTGCGCCAGATCGACACCATGAAGCGCAAACAGTTCTTAAAGGGTGTCAGCCAGATCGCCCAGGAGGGCGCGATCCAGATCTTCCAGGAGTTCAACACCGGTATGGAGGAGATCATCGTCGGCGTAGTCGGTGAGCTGCAGTTTGAGGTTCTGACTTACCGTCTGGAGAATGAGTACAATGTAGAGGTGAAGCTGGAGAAGCTGCCGTACGAGTATATCCGCTGGATCGAGAACAAGGACGAGATCGATGTGGCCAAGATCCAGGGTACCTCCGACATGAAGCGCATCAAGGACTTAAAGGACAACCCGCTTCTGATCTTTGTCAACAGCTGGAGTATCGGCATGGTAGAGGACCGTAACCCGGGATTAAAGCTGAGTGAGTTCGGGCGTAACTAGAAGTCATAAAAAATATATGGAGGAAATAAATCATGAGCAAGATTGACGTAGTAAGAGCTGCAATGGTAGAGGCAATGAAGGCAAAAGACAAGGCTAGAAAAGACTCCCTGTCCATGCTGCTTTCCGCACTGAAGAACGCGCAGATCGACAAGCGCGAGGAGCTGACTGAGGATGAAGAGAACGCAGTAGTAAAGAAGGAAATCCGCCAGACCCAGGAAACCTACGACATGGCTCCGGCAGACCGTACCGACATCCGCGAGGAGGCTGCTGCAAGACTTGCCGTTTACAAAGAGTTCGCTCCGGAAGATATGAACGTAGAGCAGATCACGGAGGTGATCAAAGGAGTTCTTGCAGAGCTTGGCATTGAGCAGCCGACCGGGGCAGACAAGGGCAAGATCATGAAGGTTCTGATGCCGAAGGTAAAAGGCAAAGCAGATGGTAAGCTGGTAAACCAGACTCTTGCCGGTATGATGAAATAAATCATTTCTGGACGCATTTGTGTGAATAACAGCGAAATGCTGTAAAATGATAAAAATAATAGACTTTGGGGGTTAATCTTATGTACAAAGAGAAAATCAGCGCCTGGGTGGACGCTCACAAAGATGAGATGATCGAGGATATCTGTGAACTCTGCCGCATCAACAGTGAAAAGATGCCGGAGGAAGAAGATATGGACATGCCGTTTGGCCCGGGTGCCGCAGAGTGTCTGGATACGGCTCTGGATATGGCAGAGGGTTACGGTTTTGAAACCTGCTCTTATGACGGATATGTGGGCTGCGTGGATATGAATGAACTTCCGCACCAGCTGGATATCCTGGCACATCTGGATGTTGTTCCGGCAGGAGAGGGCTGGACTGTGACAGAACCGTTCAAACCGGTTGTAAAAGACGGAAAGCTTTACGGCCGCGGTACTGCAGATGATAAAGGTCCGGCTGTGGCAGCACTGTATGCCATGCGTGCAGTCAAAGAGCTTGGCATCCCGCTTAAGAAAAATGTCCGCCTGATCCTTGGTACGGATGAAGAGTGCGGCAGCAGCGATATCAAGTATTATTACAGCCAGGAAAAGGAAGCACCAATGACTTTTTCCCCGGATGCAGCTTATCCGCTGGTAAATACAGAAAAAGGACGTTTCCCTGGCCACTTCACTGCAAAATTCGCCTGCTCGGATGCACTCCCGAAGCTGGTTTCCATTCAGGCGGGAACCAAGGTCAACGTGGTTCCAGGAAAGGCAAAGGCTGTCGTGGAAGGCTTTACGGCAGATGTGTTAGAAACAGCTGCGGCTGAGACAGAGACAGAAACCGGGATCCGCTTCGATTTTGCGGTTGAGGGAGCAGTCACTACGGTAACGGCAACCGGAATTGGTGCGCACGCATCGACTCCGGAGGTGGGAAACAACGCGCTGACCGGACTTTTAGTATTCCTTGGAAAGCTGGCATTTGCACCGTGTGAGCAGATCGATATGGTGCGCAAGGCAGCAGCCCTGATCCCGCACGGCGATGTGAACGGACAGACGCTTGGCGTATCCATGGAGGATGAGCTTTCCGGAAAGCTGACCTTATCTTTTAATATGCTGACGGTCGATGCCGGAAGCCTGGACGGGGAATTTGATGGCCGTGTGCCGGTATGCGGAAATAATGACAACGTGCTTGAGGTTGTGAGAAGCCGCATGGCAGAGCAGGGTCTGACCCTGTTAAATAAAGAGATGGCTCCGCCACATCATGTGCCGGGCGATTCCAAATTTGTAAAGACACTTCTTGCAGCTTTTGAAATGTACACAGGCCGCAAGGGCGAGTGCCAGTCCATGGGCGGCGGCACATATGTGCATAATCTGAAAAATGGCGTGGCATTCGGTGCAGCGATGCCGGAAACCGACAACAAGATGCACGGTCCGGACGAGTTCGCGGTTGTGGATGAGCTGGTGGTAAGTGCCAAGATCTTTGCACAGGCCATCGTGGACCTTTGCAAATAATGGGATGTTGTTTGGCAACGCAGGAACAGTAAGGATTTTCTGGGCGGAAAATCCCGTATGATATCGTTTATGCAACAAAATAGCAGAGGGTGAGTAAGAATGAGAAATCATGTTTACTCACCCTTTTTGTATTTAAATAAAAACACTTATAAACCTATTGACATAGTAGGTAAAGGTAGTTATAATACAAAACATCGAATCACCTACGGAAATACAGGGTGATTAAAAAATCAAACAGACGTAAGACCAGTGAAAGACGAATAGGAAAGGCAGGTACATACCATGAGCAAAAATTACAAGTTTGAGACCCTTCAGCTTCACGTAGGACAGGAGAATGCAGATCCGGCAACCGATTCCAGAGCAGTACCGATCTACGCAACCACCTCTTATGTATTTAAAGATTCCGCACAGGCAGCAGGACGTTTCGCTTTAAGCGAGCCGGGCAATATCTACACCCGTCTGATGAACCCGACCTCCGATGTATTCGAGAAGAGAGTTGCAGCCTTAGAGGGTGGTATCGGAGCACTGGCTACCGCATCTGGTTCCGCAGCGATCGCTTATGCGATCCAGAACATCGCAAAGGCAGGAGACCACATCGTATCCTCCACCAACCTGTACGGCGGAACCACCAACCTGTTTGAGAACACACTGCCGGAGCAGGGAATCACCGCTACCCTGGTTGATCCGTCCGATCCGGAAAACTTCGAGAAAGCAATCCAGCCAAACACCAAGCTGCTGTATTCCGAGACACTTGGCAACCCGAACTCCGATGTGGTAGATCTGGAAGCAATCGCAGCCATTGCACACCGTCATGGTATTCCGCTTATCGTGGACAGCACCTTTGCAACCCCGTATCTGTTACGTCCGATCGAGCATGGTGCTGATATCGTAGTACATTCCGCTACCAAGTTCATGGGCGGCCATGGTACCGTAATGGGCGGTGTTGTCGTAGACGGTGGTAAGTTCGACTGGGCCCAGAACGATAAGTTCCCGGGATTAAGCAAACCGAACCCGTCTTACCATGGTATCGTATTTACCGAAGCATGCGGAAATGCTGCTTACATCACCAAGCTCCGCACCACGCTGATGAGAGACTTAGGTGCTACCATTTCCCCGTTCAACTCCTTCCTGTTACTGCAGGGCCTGGAGACTCTGTCCTTAAGAGTAGAGCGTCACGTAGAGAATGCCTTAAAGGTTGTTAATTTCTTAAAGAATCATCCGCAGGTAGAAAAAGTAAACCATCCGTCCCTGGCAACCGGCCGCCAGAAAGAGCTGTATGACCACTACTTCCCGAATGGTGCAGGTTCTATCTTTACTTTTGAGATCAAGGGCGATGTAAACACCGCAAAGAAGTTTACCGAGAGCCTGGAGTTATTCTCCCTGCTGGCAAATGTGGCAGATGTAAAATCCCTGGTTATCCATCCGGCATCCACCACACATTCCCAGTTAGACGAGGAAGGCCTGCTGGCATGCGGCATTAAGCCAACCACCATCCGTCTTTCTATCGGTACCGAGCATATCGATGACATCATTGATGACTTAAAGCATGGCTTTGAGGCAGTAAAGTAAAGAATACAAAACAAAATATAAGATCGTTACAAAGAAAAGGATAAGGTATCCTGCAGTTTTCCCCCAACATAGACTGCAGGATGCAAAATCCACAGCTGTTTGTGCAGCGCGTGGGCAGTGACCATAGACACAATGCAGCACAAGGAGGACATCATCATGGCAAATATCTATACTTCAGCAGATCAGCTGATTGGAAAAACTCCGCTTCTGGAGCTTACCCATATCGAAAAGAAATTAGGTTTAAAGGCGAAAATCCTGGCAAAGCTTGAGTATTTTAACCCGGCAGGCTCCGTAAAGGACCGTATTGCAAAAGCGATGATCGATGCGGCAGAAAAGAGCGGCCAGTTAAAGCCAGGCTCCGTGATCATTGAGCCGACCTCCGGAAACACCGGAATCGGTCTTGCATCTGTGGCAGCAGCACGCGGATACCGCATCATCATTGTAATGCCGGAGACCATGTCTGTGGAACGCCGCCAGTTAATGAAAGCTTATGGCGCAGAGCTGGTACTGACTGAGGGAGCAAAGGGCATGAAGGGCGCGATTGCCAAGGCCGATGAGCTCGCCAAAGAGATCCCGGGTGCGTTTGTAACCGGACAGTTCGTAAACCCGGCAAACCCGCAGGCTCATTTCGAGACCACAGGACCGGAGATCTGGGCAGACACCGACGGAGCAGTAGACTATTTCGTAGCAGGTGTCGGCACTGGCGGAACCATTACCGGAACCGGCCGTTACTTAAAGTCCCAGAACCCGGATGTGAAGGTTGTTGCAGTAGAACCGGCTTCTTCTGCAGTGCTTTCTACCGGTGTGGCAGGACCGCATAAGATCCAGGGAATCGGCGCTGGCTTTGTTCCAGATGTGCTGGATACAAAAATTTATGACGAGATTATTCCGGTCAGCAACGATGACGCGTTTGCGACCGGCAAGGAAATTGGTAAAAATGAAGGCGTGCTGGTAGGAATTTCCTCCGGTGCTGCTGTATGGGCAGCCATTGAACTGGCAAAACGCCCGGAAAATGAGGGTAAGACGATCGTTGTGCTTCTCCCGGATACCGGAGAGCGCTATCTGTCCACCCCATTATTTGCAGACTAAGACAGAAGGTTTTGCAGCCTGTGATTTGTGATACGCAAAACAGCCTGCGAGACAGTGAAAGAGAAAATAGAGAAGGATGGTTTGGGGATTATGATGATTTCAACAAGAGGAAGATATGCACTGCGCGTGATGGTGGACTTGGCAGAACATACCACCGGGGCTTTTACTCCGTTAAAGGAGGTGGCTGAGCGCCAGGAAATTTCCCAGAAATACCTGGAATCGATCATGTCCAATCTGTCCAAATCAGGCTTTGTAGAAGGTGCACAGGGAAAAGGCGGCGGATACCGCCTGACCCGCGCCCCGGAAGATTATAAAGTGGGCGAGATCCTGCGCCTGACAGAGGGACCGCTTGTGCCGGTTGCCTGTCTGGAGCCGGGGTCTAAACCCTGTTCCATGTCATCACACTGCAGGACCCTTCCCATGTGGAACCGTCTCAACCATGTGATCAATGATTTCTTTGACAGCTATACCATCGCCGACCTGATGCAGACCGAAGATGGTGGGGACTACATTATTTAAAGATAACCTTGACAAACCTACTAACCTGGCGTACAATACGCCACATAAGGTAGAAAATACAAACTACGGAAACGAGGAACCAGTTATGACTCAGTTTAAGACCATGCAGATGAATATGGCTATGATGTGCGGCATGATGATGAACATGTGCCGTATGTTCGTGTGTGATCAAATTCATCCATAATCTGCAGGGTCAGGAAAGAGCATAGAAGAAGCTGAAAGAATCATAGAAGAGACGCATTCTAATTGCCGCAAGCCTTTGCAGGTTTTGCGGCTTTTGTTATATCATGGAATGTGTGAAGCTGCTATTGTATCTGGCAGAATTTCTGGACAGCAATGTTCCTTTATTTTCGCATACAGGAAAGGAAAATATCATGGCATTCGAGGAAACCATCATCGAGTTAAAGCACATGGGTAAGGAATTTAAGACGGCGAATGGTCCGGTTAAAGCCTTAGATGACATTAACCTGGAAATCCGCCGGGGTGAGATCTTTGGTATTATCGGACTTTCCGGAGCCGGAAAGAGCACGCTGGTGCGCTGCATCAACATGCTGGAGATCCCTACCTCCGGGGAAGTGCTTTTTGAGGGAGAAAATCTGGCGGCTTTGAGCGAAGCAGGCCAGCGCAAGGCGCGGCAGTCCATGGGCATGATCTTCCAGCAGTTCAATCTGCTGGCGCAGCGAAACATTCTGAAAAATGTGTGCTTCCCTATGGAAATCGCAGGAGTTCCAAAACAGCAGGCGAAGGAACGCGCCATGGAGCTTTTAAAGCTGGTTGGCCTGGAGGATCGGGCAAAGGCATATCCGGCTCAGCTTTCCGGCGGACAACGGCAGAGGGTAGCCATTGCCCGTGCCATTGCCACTAACCCGAAGGTGCTTCTCTGCGACGAAGCTACCAGCGCACTGGACCCGAACACCACCAAATCGATTCTCGAACTCATCAAGCAGATCAACCGGGACCTTGGCATTACGGTGATCGTGATCACTCACGAGATGGCAGTTATTGAGGCAATCTGTGACCGGGTTGCTATCATCGACCACAGCCAGATCGCGGAATCCGGGCGGGTATCGGAAATCTTCTCCGAGCCGAAATCGAAGATTGGCCGCCAGCTGATCCTGGGCGATGCAGTGGAAAATGTGAAATTTGACAACTCCAGAAAGATCCGCATTACCTTCGACGGGCGCTCCTCGATGGAACCGGTTCTGGCCAACATGATCCTGGCAAGCAAGGTGCCGGTGAACATTCTGTACGCATCGACAAAAGACATCGGAGGCACGGCCTACGGGCAGATGATCATTCAGCTTCCGGAGGATGAGGCAGATGCAGCGCGTGCCCTGCATTACTTAAAAACCGTACAGGTACCGTTTGAGGAGGTGAATGGCGATGTTATTTAGTCAGCAGATCTTAGAACTGATCCGCAATGGAATCGGGGAAACCTTATGTATGGTGATCATTTCCACCGTGGTTTCCTATATCATCGGAATTCCGCTTGGCATCATCCTGGTGGTGACCGACAAAGAAGGAATCCGTCCGGTGCCGGTGCTGCAGAAGGTGCTTGGCCTGGTCATCAACCTGCTCCGCTCCGTTCCATTCCTCATTCTTCTGATCATGATGATCCCAGTGACCAGAAAGATCGTGGGAACGAGCCTTGGCTGGAAAGCAGTGGTGCCGCCGCTTGTGGCATCTGCGGCTCCCTACATTGCCCGCATGGTAGAATCATCCTTTAAGGAAATCGATGCCGGAGTGATCGAGGCAGCAAAATCCATGGGTGCCTCCACCTTCCAGATCATCTGGAAAGTGCTGCTCCCGGAATCAAAGCCGTCCCTTCTGATCGGCGCGGCAATCTCGACCACGACCATTCTTGGCTATTCCGCTATGGCAGGTGCAGTCGGCGGAGGCGGCCTGGGCGGTATCGCGATCAACTATGGTTATTACCGTTATGAGACCGACATCATGCTGGTGACTGTGGCAATCCTGGTCATCATCGTTCAGATCATCCAGGAGATCGGCATGAGACTGGCAAGAAAGAGTGACAAGAGAATCCGTTAAAACGGGATTTAGCAGCCGCAAACGGCTGTCGGCCAAAGGCCATATAAATCAAAATTATTTATCGAGGAGGATAAGTATTATGAAAAAGAACATTGGTGTAATCGCAGCAGCATTTTTAGCAGCAGCAGCCCTGACCGCATGCGGCGGCAGCAAACCGGCTGAGACCACTGCAGCAGAGACAAAGGCAGAGGCAGCAGAGACTACCGCAGCAGAGTCTGGCGCAGAGGCTGAGAGCAGCGAAGCAGAAGCAAAGACCGATGATTTAAAGGAACTGACCGTAGGCGCAAGCCCGGCTCCTCACGCAGAGATTCTGGAGGCTGCAAGGGAAGAGCTTGCAAAGAAGGGTTACGATCTCAAGATCGTTGAGTATACCGACTATGTACAGCCGAACCTGGCACTGGATGCAGGCGATCTGGATGCAAACTACTTCCAGCATCTTCCGTATCTGGAGCAGTTCAATGAGGAGAGAGGGACCAAGTTAGTCAGTGCAGGCAAGATCCACTATGAGCCGTTCGGCATCTACGCAGGCAAGACCGCATCCTTAGACGAGCTGGCAGACGGCGCAAAGGTTGCTGTACCGAACGATGCGACCAACGAGGCACGTGCACTGCTTCTTCTGGAAGCACAGGGCCTGTTAAAGCTGAAAGATGGTGCAGGCTTAAAGGCAACTAAGACCGACATTGTGGAGAATCCGAAGAACCTGGATATCCTGGAGGTTGAGGCAGCACAGGTTCCGCGTTCTCTTCCGGATGTTGACATTGCAGTTATCAACGGTAACTACGCGATCGAGGCTGGCTTAAAGGTATCTGACGCACTGGCCGTTGAGGCTTCTGACTCTGAGGCAGCAACCACCTACGGCAATGTCGTAGCTGTTCAGGAGGGCAAGGAAGAGGATGAGAAGACCAAAGCACTCATGGAGGCTCTGACCAGCGATGCAGTGAAAGAGTACATCGAGCAGACCTACGAGGGCGCTGTTGTTCCGTTATTCTAATCAAAGAGTCCTAAACAAGGTATGAATTGAAAAAATGCTGATCGCCGTTTACAGCCGCTGAAAAAATGACAGGCGGGTGCGGTGACAAACAGAAGATGATACGCATAGACTACAGTAAGGAATTTCAGGTTCCGGATGTGGGCTATGCGTATTTTTGATCTAAAAAAAAAGAAGTCATCAATATCTGTGACTGCAAAAAGCTGGGCTTTGTGGGCGATGTGGAGTTTGATCCGGAAACCGGCTGTATCACGCATCTGATCGTTCCGGGGCCGGGGTGCTTGTGCGGGATCTTCGGACGGGAAAAGGAATATATCATTCCATTTAAGAATGTGTGTCAGATCGGCAGCGATATCATTCTGGTGGAAGTAAAAAAGCTAAAGGACATTGAAAAACCGTGCAAATGCGAGTAAGGGGATTACAGTGGCCTGTGCGTCATACGACAGCAGTTTACTTGTTTGGAGGGGAAGCATCGGTGCTGCTTTCGTTTGCACGATGCCTGAACCGTATCATGGAAAGGGCATGAAACCGAATTTGCTTGCGAAGAAGGTTCAGATGGATTAAAATAGAAACAAAGAATTGCGCAGGAGGAAAAATTTTGAAGTGTCCGTTTTGTAACGCAGCCGATACCAAGGTCATTGATTCGAGACCGGCAGAGGACAATAGTTCCATCCGCCGCCGTCGTCAGTGCGTGGTCTGCGGAAAGCGTTTTACTACATATGAAAAACTGGAAACCATGCCACTCATGGTCATTAAAAAGGATCAGACCAGAGAACCGTATGACCGTTCCAAGATCGAGGCTGGAGTTGTTCATTCCTGCCATAAGCGTCCGGTGTCCATTCAGCAGATCAACCAGATGATCGACGAGATTGAAAACCAGATTTTTACCATGGAGGACCGGGAAGTAGAAAGCTCCGAGATTGGAGAACTCGTCATGCAGAAATTAAAGCAGCTGGACGAGGTGGCCTATGTGCGTTTTGCGTCCGTTTACCGGGAATTTAAAGATGTGAATACCTTTATGGAGGAGCTTGGAAAGCTTCTGGAAAATAAACGAAAGTAGGCAGGAAAAGAAACGTGATATTAGAACCATTTTACCCGAAAGAATGGCTGGACAGCACCTACGAGATCGACTGGGAGCAGTGGAAAAGAAAAGGAATCCGGGGCGTTTTGTTTGATATTGACAATACACTGGTTCCACACGGTGCTCCGGCAGACAGCCGTGCGATCGCACTGTTTGAAAAGCTGCATGCGCTTGGTTTCCAGACATGCCTTCTGTCCAATAACAAGGAGCCGCGGGTGAAATCCTTTGCGGACCAGGTCCATTCCCCTTATATTTACAAGGCAGGAAAGCCGGGAGTGAAAAATTATAACCAGTCGGTACAGGAAATGGGACTTTGCAAGGAAGAGGTCCTGTTTGTGGGCGACCAGCTATTTACCGACGTGTACGGGGCGAACCGGGCCGGGATTTATGGAATCCTGGTAAAGCCGATCAACCCGAAGGAAGAGATCCAGATCGTGTTAAAACGGTACCTGGAAGCGGTTGTGCTTTATTTTTACAGGAAGCACAACAAGTAAGATCAGAAGATTAGAAAATCCGAGAATGTGCTACTGGCACTTCCACAATATGCAGTACAGCAAAAAAGAGGCGGTTCCCATGCTGTGTGGGAATCGCCTCTTTTGTTTAATCTTTGATCAAAAATGTGCGGAGTATTAAACTCTGGACAGGTACTCACCAGTACGGGTGTCGATCTTGATCTTGTCACCGTTGTCAACGAACAGCGGAACGTATACGGTTGCGCCAGTCTCAACGGTTGCCGGCTTGGTAGCGCCCTGTGCGGTATCGCCCTTGAAGCCCGGCTCGGTGTTGGTGATCTCGAGCTCTACGAATAACGGCGGCTCTACGGAGAATACTTTGCCGTTGTAAGAGCAGATCTTAACAACCTCGTTCTCCTTAACGAACTTTAATGCGTCACCGATCACGTCGGAAGTCAGAGCCATCTGCTCGTAGTTCTCCATGTTCATGAAGTTGTACAGATCGCCGTCCTCGTACAAATACTGCATATCTACGCGGTCGATTCTTGCAGACGGGAACTTCTCGGTCGGACGGAATGTTCTCTCAACTACGGAACCGGTCATAACGTTTTTAATTTTGGTTCTTACGAAAGCAGCACCCTTACCTGGTTTTACGTGCTGGAATTCTACAATCTGGTATACTGCACCCTCGATTTCCAGGGTAATGCCGTTTCTAAAATCACCTGCTGAAATCATGTGATATTCCTCCTTGAATTTGCGTACTCGCTATTAATCTACTATATTCTATACTAAAAGCCTGTATTTTTCAACTGTTTTTTGGCTTAAACAGGCCTTTTGTTGCAATTTGTTCCTGAATCGGGTATAATAATAGTTCAGAAAAACGAGGAAAAGAAATGTTACTGGCCGTGCAAGCGTGTTCAGCAGCAAAGAAACCAATAAAGGAGAAAACAAGGTGAAAAGAATTCTGGATCTGATCGCAGACGAAATGCAGTCTGCATTTACCGCCTGCGGCTATGACGCATCCTACGCAAAGGTTGTCTTATCCAACCGCCCGGACTTATGTGAGTACCAGTGCAACGGTGCTATGGCTGCAGCCAAGGCTTATAAAAAGAAACCCATCGACATTGCAAATGAGGTGGTAGAGAAGTTAAACGGCGACAACATGTTTTCCGAGATTAACGCCGTGATGCCGGGCTTCATCAACATCCGCTTAAATGCAGCTTATCTGGCTGATTACATGAACGGCATGGCAAAGGAAGAGAAGCTTGGTGTGGAGGAAGAAGGTCACGGCGAGACCATCATCGTGGACTACGGCGGAGCCAATGTGGCAAAACCGCTCCATGTCGGTCATCTGCGCTCTGCTGTCATCGGTGAGAGCGTAAAACGCATGGGCCGCTACTTAGGCTACAACATGATCGGCGATGTACATCTGGGCGACTGGGGCCTGCAGATGGGACTCATCATCGAGGAGCTGCGCGACCGTAAGCCGGATCTCGTTTATTTCGATGAAACCTATACCGGAGAGTATCCGTCCGAGCCGCCGTTTACCATCAGCGAGCTGGAGGACATCTACCCGACCGCAAGCGGCAAATCCAAGGTGGACGAGGCATTCAAGGAGCGTGCACAGACCGCAACCTTTAAGCTTCAGAAGGGCTATGCGCCGTATACTGCCATCTGGAAACACATCATGAAGGTTTCCCTGGCTGACTTAAAGAAGAACTACGGCAATCTGGACGTTCATTTTGAACTCTGGAAAGGAGAGAGCGACGCAGAGGAGTACATTCCGTGGCTGATCCAGGATCTGCAGGACAAGGGTCTGGCATACGAGAGCCAGGGTGCCCTGGTTGTAGACGTGACTGAGCCGACCGACTCCAAGGAGCTGCCGCCGTGTATCGTGCGCAAGTCCGATGGTGCTGCCCTTTACGCAACCTCTGATCTGGGAACCATTCTGGAGCGTGAGAAGGACTTCCAGCCGGTAAAATACATTTATGTTGCCGACAAACGTCAGGAACTTCACTTTAAGCAGGTCTTCCGCGTAGCAAAGAAGGCTGGTTATGTAAAACCGGAAACCCCGATGGTGCATATCGGTTTTGGTACCATGAACGGAAAGGACGGAAAACCGTTTAAGACCAGAGATGGCGGCGTTATGCGTCTGGAGCATCTCATTGCAGATATCAATGCAGCTGTTTATGACCGTATCATGGAAAACCGCAGCATGGATGAGGCTGAGGCGAAGGAGACCGCAAAGATCGTCGGCCTTGCAGCCTTAAAATATGGTGACTTATCCAATCAGGCAGCAAAGGATTACATTTTTGATATCGACCGCTTTATCTCCTTCGAGGGAAATACCGGTCCATATATCCTGTATACCATCGTCCGCATCAAATCCATTCTGGGCAAATACGAGGCACAGAATCCGGACGCAAAAGCAGACACTATTCTCCCGGCAGCCAGCGATGCGGAAAAAGCATTGATGCTGGAGCTGTCCAAATACAACGACGTGATGGAAAATGCATTCGCAGAGACTGCACCGCACAAGATCTGCCAGTACATCTTCGATCTGTCCAATGCCTTCAACAGCTTCTACCACGATACCCGTATCCTGGCAGAAGAGGACAAGGAGCGCCAGGCAAGCTGGATCGCGCTCATCACACTGGTAAAACGCGTGCTCGAGTCCTGCATCCAGGTACTCGGATTTGAGGCACCGTCTAGAATGTAACGTTACAGCAGTGACATGCAGAGGACAGTGAATTCCGGAGGCGAGTGAGCTTGCTCACAGAGCCTTTGGGATTTGCTGGAATCTATAGGGCGAAGCCCGCGCAGCGAGATGGAGCGAAGCGGAATCGAGCTGGGGCATGTCAGCTCGGAAAAGTTGGTGAAGAAACTTCTGTTCACAAGAACGCGAGGAGGCATTATATGAAGATCATGGAGTCTGCCACCAGCACATTCTGGAAGGGAGAGCAGGGAATCCAGGCCTCCGTCCAGGATGGGGATCGGTTATACAAAGTAAATTTATATGTCAAGGGTAGTCAGGTTCGCGACTACTCTTGTTCTTGTGTGAATGGAAATTCCTACAAGGGCATGTGCGCACATGCAAAGCTTGTATGGGAACAATGGAAAAAAGAACAGGAGCTGCATTCCGGCCGCCCTGTCTCTACTTCACAGGAGATCCGCACCATGATCCGGGAGTATACCAACCGGGAAGTGGCAAAGATCATAGAGGATTCTGAGGAGACAGAGATCCGGCTGGTGCCGCGCCTGATGTTAAAAAACGGTTCTGCCAGTCTGGAATTTAAGCTGGGGCGGGATCGTTTTTATATTATCAAGGATCTGCTGGCATTTGCGGAGGCAGTGCGAACCGGAGCCAGTGTCTCTTACGGAAAACAGCTGACGTTTCACCACAGTCTGAATGCGTTTGCACAGGAGGACCGGGAGCTTTGTGCCCTGCTGTTAGAATTGGTGCAGGTTTATCAGGAACATTTCGAACAGTTCCGGAAGAGCTCGTTTGTGACGATGCAGGGTCTCCGCACCCTGAATTTAAACCGGGCAAACCGGGACCGCTTCTTTCAGCTTATGGAGGACCGGGAACTGGAAGTCGAATTTGGCGATGGAAGCCATGTCAATGTGAAGGTGCAGCAGGAATGCATGCGGCTGCCGGTCCAGATCTGCCGCGCAGGCCGTGACGGCATTGCCGTGTCAGTGGACCAGGAGCTGTTTGGAATTCCGGGAGAACGCGGCTGGTATGTAGGAGACCAGACCCGCCTTGTATGTCTGGATGAAATGGAATCCAGGGAGCTGGGGGTATTTTTAGAACAGGTTTTGAAGGATAAAAAGAGCCATACGTTAGATATTCAGGACCGGGACATTCCGTTGTTTTACGAGCGTGTCCTGCAAAAAATACTTCCCTATGCAGAATTGACGGTGAACGATGTGGACCTGGAAAGCTACCGCCCGAAAGAGTTGAAGGCGCAGTTCTCGTTCGACAGCACCGGCCCGGATGAGATCACCATGAAGCCACTGCTTTCGTACGGAGATTTTTCGTTCTCTCCATTAAATGACGATAAGGTTCCGCGGATCATCTGCCGCGATGTCCCGGCCGAATTTAAGATCAGCCAGGTGATCACAAAATATTTCCAGTACCGCGACGGCGAGTCGGAATTTCTGGTGATCCGGGGCGATGAAGACGCGCTGTACCGCCTGCTTTCGGAGGGCATGGAGGAGTTTATGTCCTTAGGTCAGGTGCTGGTGACGGATGCGGCGAGAAAAATCCGCGTGCTGCCGTCACCGCAGGTGAAGGTAGGGGTGCAGACCTCCGGAAGATGGCTGGAGCTGAACGTGGATGCGGAGGGCATGAGCCGGAGCGAGCTGCTTGATATCCTTGCCGGTTACGATCCGAAGAAGAAGTATTACCGCTTAAAGAGCGGAGAATTTTTAGACGTTGATGAAAACGGGCTGATGACGGTAGCCCGCATGACGGACAGTCTCGGGATTGGGCGGGAGGAATTGTTATCCGGTACCGTCAAAGTCCCGGTCTACCGGGCCCTTTATCTGGATTGTATGTTAAAAGAGGGCAACGGCATCACGTTTTACCGCGATAATCTGTTCCGCGCAGTTGTGCGCGGCATGAAGTCGGTGGAAGACAGTGATTATGTGGTCCCAGATTCGTTAAAGCAGGTGCTGCGCGGTTACCAGAAGACCGGCTACCGATGGCTGAAAACCCTTGATGTAAATGGGTTTGGCGGCATTCTGGCCGATGACATGGGACTTGGAAAAACCATCCAGATCATAACGCTTTTGCAGGCAGAGGCAAAAGAACGCCCGGACTCCCAGACTCTGATCGTATGTCCGGCTTCCCTGGTTTACAACTGGGAAAACGAATTAAAACGCTTCGCACCGGGACTAACCGTACAGACGGTAACCGGGACTGCGCCGGAGCGGGAGGAGATTCTGCGGCAGGCGGCTGAAGTGAAAGCGGAAGCCAAGAAACAGGCTGCAAAATCTGCAGAAGCAAATTCCATGGAACCTGTCACGAAATCTGTCGGGGACAATTTGGAATCTATTCAAAAGGATATGGAATCTGTTCAAGACAGTTTGAAATCAGGAAAGGAAAATCTGAGAGTGGCATCAGATCAGGAATCCGTGACAGTAATCCGGCACCCTCAGATTTTAATTACTTCATATGACCTTCTAAAAAGGGACATCGCATTTTACGAGCCGTTCCAGTTCCGTTTTCAGGTGATCGATGAGGCGCAGTACATCAAGAATCCGCTGACGCAGAGCGCCAAGTCCGTGAAGCTGATCAAAGCGCAGACGCGGTATGCCCTGACCGGTACTCCGATTGAGAACCGGCTGTCTGAGCTCTGGAGTATTTTCGATTACCTAATGCCGGGATTTTTATTTACCTATTCCCGGTTCCGCAAGCAGTTCGAGACTCCGATCACCAAAGATGGAGACGGGCGCGCGCTGGAGAATCTGCGCCGTCTTTCCGCTCCGTTTGTGCTTCGCCGGTTAAAGAAGGATGTGTTAAAGGATCTTCCGGACAAGTTAGAGACGGTTGTATACTCTATGGCGGAAGAAGAACAGAAGCAGCTGTATACAGCACACGCTCTGGCACTAAAAGAAGAACTGGAGCAGATGAGCGGCGATACCTATGGAAGCGAGCACATCCAGGTACTGGCAGAGCTGACCAAGCTGCGTCAGATCTGCTGCGACCCGTCCTTATGCTTCGACCGCTACAAAGGCGGTTCGGCAAAGCTCGATACCTGTATGGAACTGATCACAGGCGGTATCGCAGGTGGACACAAGATCCTCTTATTCTCCCAGTTTACTTCCATGTTAGAACTAATCGGAGCGCGCTTAAAGAAAGAGGGAATCGCTTTCCATGAACTGACGGGAGCAACGCCGAAGGAAGAGCGCATCCGCATGGCCGGGGCCTTCCAGACTGACGATACGCCGGTGTTTCTCATTTCCTTAAAGGCCGGAGGAACCGGACTGAACTTAACCGCTGCCGATGTTGTCATCCACTACGATCCGTGGTGGAATGTAGCAGCCCAGAACCAGGCAACCGACCGCGCACACCGCATCGGCCAGGAAAAACAGGTATCCGTATTTAAGCTGATCATGAAAGATACCGTAGAGGAAAATATCTTAAAGCTTCAGGAACAGAAGCGGGATCTGGCCGACCAGATCATATCCGGAGAGCAGGTGTCCATCGGAAGCCTCAGCAAAGAAGAACTGCTGAAAATCCTGTCTCCACAGTAAATAAACAATATCGTACAGTAAACACAAATGGGCCGGAAGGTTCCGTCCCCGCCGAATG
>OGIO01000793.1_pt1 | contig 33138 bp, 30 predicted proteins | sample 1571841 | NCBI WGS metagenome assembly OGIO01 (sample SAMEA2582111, study PRJEB24529) | metagenome | biome: Human gut stool | place: China | collected 2011
TGATGTAAGTTTGATGTAAATCGCTGTTTTTTTAGTTTTTTATCAAATGAAGTACATCCCGTCTATTTACTATGAAAGTCCTGAACGGCAACCATGAATGAGTCATGCTTGCATGAACGAATTCATGGATATCGGGCAGGCTAAACTGTATGAGTAAGCAGGGCAATCGCCCGGATTACGAATGCAGTTGGCAGTTACGGGAGTGCCATAGGCACGGAGTAACTGACTTTCATAGAGTTGCATCTTAATAAAGCTTTGCACCTGCTGGAATGTGGTTATCAACCATGATCAGATGCAGTTCTTCATCTTCTGAGTCTTTCAGATTATTTACTGCTGATAATAACATACCGCAAGACTCAATTCCCATCATCTTTCTTGGTGGAAGGTTTGTGATGGCGATCAGTGTTTTACCAACCAGTTCTTCCGGCTCGTAATAAGCGTGAATACCGCTTAAGATCGTGCGGTCTGTACCTGTTCCGTCATCCAGTGTGAACTGAAGGAGCTTCTTGCTCTTCGGAACTGCTACACACTCTTTAACCTTTACGGCACGGAAATCAGATTTGCTGAATGTATCAAAATCAACCTCTTCTTCAAATAAAGGCTCAACCTTTACGTTGGAGAAGTCAACTTTTGCTGTCTCTGCTGGAGCAGCTGCAGCTGTCTGAGCTACATTATTTGCTTCATTTTTTGCAGAACCCTGTGATTTCATTGTCGGGAAAACTGATTCGCTTACCACACTATCCCGTATTGTCGAGTATTATACATTATTTTCAAAAAGTCTGCAACTTATTATAACGTATTATTCAGTATGTATTTGTTGTATTTCTGTTGCACACCACATAATTCTGTTGCACCTCATAGAGTTGAACCCACAAGGGCTCTTTCCTAGAATATGTTCAAATTATGCGATAATTTTTCTATTGCTTCTGTTTTTTTCATATCAGTGACTTCGGCATATATATCCATCGTTGTCTCAATATTTGCATGTCCCATAACTGCCTGTATCACCTTAATATTAGTTTCATTTTCGCAGAATCTCGTACAAAAAGTATGTCTCAAATGATGGCAGGAAAAATGTGGGATAATAATCGGATCTCTTTTTTCCTTTTTTGCTTTCAGAATTTCTTCTGCATTATAGTTTTCCCGGATACGTTTGATTGTCCGGTTAATTGCCTGCGGATTATGAAGATTACCGAACCGATTTGTAAATATAAATCCCTCCATACCATCCAATGTAACAGTACTGAATCCATTCTCTTTCTGATATTCGTACTCTTCCATAAAAGCATTATATACAGGCTCCATCATCGGAACTGTACGAATGCCTGCCTCTGTTTTAGGTAATGAAACAGCAAATTCACATTGGGTTGTTTCTGCTCTGCGTGGATAATATGTAACACTATGATTGATATTGATCAGTCGTTTCTCTAAATCAATATCTTCCCATCGAATCCCAATAATTTCACCTATACGGCATCCAGTACCTAAAAGAACGGTAAATAATGGTGCCCAATGATTAAATACCAGACTATTCGCTGTATAGTTCATAAATGCTCTCTGCTGTTCAACAGTCAACGCATGTCTCACTCCGTGATTCCTCCCTGGTTTCTTTTTTATTTCTGACATTACACCATGAGATGGATTGTTTCTGATAATATCATCTCGCACTGCTAACTGAAATGTTGGATGAAGTACCGTATGAATCGTTTCCAACGTATTAACCTGTAATTTTCTTTCATTTATTAAATGATAATAAAAGTACAGTACATCTGAATATTTGATTTCTCCGATTTTCTTCTTCCCGAAACTATCTCTAACGTAATGATCATACATGTACATATAATTGGTATAGGTTGTTCGCCTCAACTCTGTTTTCGTAGAAATATATCTATCAAATACAAAATTAAGGCTGGCATTTCCTGCTGCATACACATCAAGACCATCTAACTGATCTTTCAACAATTTCTGCTCTTTTTCCCTTAACTTAACTAAATCCTTGGAATATGTATATCTTCTTTTTCCAAATGGATCTGTATAAGTGTATATGTACATCAGGTCGGATTGACGTTGACTCTCACCTTTGCGTAAGGCTCTGCCTCTGTTATCTTTTCTTGCTTTTGCCACTGTAACTCCTTCCTAATATAGCAAGGAGTCCTTGTGTTACTTTTCTGGCATCTGATATAAAAGATCAATACCTTTTTGTATCGCTTGTGTTGTAGTCAGCTCATGCTTCGCTGCATACTCTGACAATTTCTGATATTCTTTCTCCGTTAATCGGAAACTTACGTTTTTCTTTTTCGGGGATTCTGCTCTCGGTCTCCCCATTTTTGCCACCGTATGCACCTCCTTCATAGCTTGATTACATTATACTTTTTGTCGTGCAAAAAGTCAATACTTTTCGTAGCACAAAAACTCTCGCAATATTATTTATCACTAAATACCAGTTCGAAACGTTTCCAGATATGCCTCAAAAATATCACAGTTCACAAGTACCAATTTATCCAGCTTGTAGACAGCATTTGCTTCCTTTGCCATTTTTTCAAATTTACTTTGACACATGCTGTACATTTCTGCACCTTCTTTATAACGAACAAATCTTTTCCTATTTATAATATGTCTTTGCATTCTTTCGCTCCTTTTCCAATTTATAGCAATCCCACAGGTAGCTGTCGGGTAACAGCCTCATTGGTATTTCACCATCTTTTCAGACCGGGCAGCCTTCCCAGAAGTATCATTATCAGAAACAGTCTCTTCGCCACAGAAGTCCCACTTCCTGATCACAGTCAAATATTTATCGCTCGTGCCTTTACTTCAATATCATTTTGATATTTCTTCGTTTACAACATTTCCACTTTGCGTCACGATGTCGCAAGGTTATAATGCAGACAGTCTTGGCGTATTTGCTGCACAGCTCCTCTGTTTCATACGTCCTGCAGAATAAATATTAAATTTTCAAGGTACAAACAACGCTAAATAACTTTTCCAGCAGAAAGGGATGCTCTTAAATGTTTTTTAGCGAACTATTTTAAATCCAATAATTGTTTTTATCAATTTTGTTTCCAGACGTCTGCGAAGTGTTTCATCTACGCAATAATGAACGCAGCCATACTCATCATACATTCTTCTGACCGATAATTTTGCAATATATCCCTCATAATGTTTCAGAATTTTATTTATCGCCTGAATGTCACCTTCCAATGCTCTTTCGATTACCCAAAACGGTATTAATTTTTTATTATTTACGCTTTTTTCTTCCGTTTTCACCTGCATTTTCCTCCAGCATAATCTTTAGTATTTCAAGCGATCGTGTACGATGCTCATGTACCGTACTTCTGACAAGATTCAGTTTTCTTGCTATATCCGCATCATTCATTTCCATAAAGTATGACAAAAGAATAATGTCCCTTTTTCTCTCTGTCAGCGCAGTTAATGCTTTTGCCAACCTTCATAATGTTTTAATATCTGATTAATACACAAAATATCCCCTTTTGATGCTTTGTTTATCACATCAAACGGCACTAACTTCCGATTATTAACCTTTTTTCTCTTTGTTTTCATCTATGCTTTTCTCCATCATATTCTTCAATAATTTCAACGAACGGGTTCGATGTTCATGTACGGTACTTCGCACAAGCTGAAGATGCCTTGCAATATCTGCATCGCTCATTTCCATGAAATATGACAGTAAAATGATATCTCTTTTTCTTTCTGTCAATGTTTTCAACGCTTCTGCCAAGAGAACGTCTTTTACTTCCACATCATATCCACATGCCTGAAAACAGTATTTTTCCAGTTCATATTCGTCCATCACGAAAAGACTGCAACTTTCTTTTTCCGACATTTCAGAAAACAGAATTTCGTGTTTTCTGCGATACATGATATGTCTTTCATAATCTATTCTCTCGCCTTCTAATGCCAATTTACATTTCCGATCAAACTGATGCATGACCGTTAGTTCGTCATAGGAAGAAGATTGCTCCATAGAGTTCACCTCCTTCCCGCTATGAGATATGAGCAAAGGTCTTTTCCCTTTCACCCTTATCCCGATTGAGTAATATCCAATGTTCGGGTTCGAAAGAAAAACTCTATAAAAATTTCCACAAAAAAACATCCTTATGAGCCGAAACCCATAGGATGTTTTATGTAGATGGTCTGCTATTCAAAAAGTGATCCTCTCCTTATCATCTCTCGTGATATAAAAAGCGGAAATAATAATCTTCTATCATCCCCGCTCATTTTTGCTCTTTTCAATTTTAAATTTTATCATACCAACATATTGGGAAATTAAAACCACCAAAATTGTCATTGCAATCAGCGACACCGTATTATTTCTGTTCCCAATTGTACAACAGCCTGCAAAGATAATGATACCAACCAAATTTTTTTTAGTTACTTTTTTACAGTGTATTTTTTCATCACCGTCAAGTTCCTTATTAATATTTTCTACAGGTGCAGCTTTCGCTATTAATATCGCACTTGCTAAAATAATGAAACACGCATTAATTGTTGTAAACTTGAACTTATTATTGATAAGAAGTATTAATGTTTGTACAGTAACCGAACACATTAAACATGCTCCAAAAGAATTCAGATGTACACCTCCTGCATATGTTCGCAGTAACATGAAAATTCCAGTAAATACTACAAATTCCGGAATCATATGCAAATACATCGCCATCCCAAAGCAAACTCCAAAGCTTAATATCATTTCAAGCCCGATTTGAAATCCATATTGATATACGGCATATGATTCCTCCGGAACTGCACCAACGTTAATTACATAATCAACCAATTTTTTTGACAAATATTCCATTATTATCTTTTCTTTAATTTCTTAAGTTCATCCGGCATTTTCGGCTGGTGAAAAATGTAAATGCATGAACTATTCGCAGAAACTTTTCCCAATTGTAAAGATGCGTTTGCTAACGCTTTAGCTGACTGAAGCTTTATATTTTTATTTTTCATATGCGAAACTCCTTTCACTATTTTTTGATACTTTACCATACAAAAAACTATTATTTGTATTGATGTCATAATACCGATTATTCATGTAATATTTTCTAGTTCTTATCCGTTTATTTTTCCATACAACACCACTCTAGCACAAAAACACTCCGGTAATGTATCATCAATGGTTAGCACTCCTTTATATTTTTCTGCCGCTCTTCTTACAGACTGCAGACCAATCCCGTGATTGGACGCATCCGCTTTCGTTGTCCGCAGTTCTCCTCCTTTTCCCTTTATTAATTTCCCTTTATAACTGTTTTCTACTGTTATTAGCAGATTATTACGATCATATTTCATTATAAACCGTATATATTTTTTCCCTTCTGCCTTATCTGCCCCTTCCACTGCATTTTCTAATAAGTTTCCTATAATCAGACTTATATCTGCACCCCTGAATGGCATCTCCATTGGTATACTCAATTCTGACAAAAATTCTATCCTCATATTTTCTGCTGCTTTCTTCCAGTATCCTACCAATGAATCTGTCACAATATTTCCTGTATTTACTATACTAGCTGTTCTTAATTGACCATCCTCTATTATAGTAGTCACAAATTTAATGAGTTTCTCTCGTTCTCCTTTTTCCGCATATGCAAGAATTGATAAGAGATAGTTTCTTATGCTATGGTGCACATCTCTTATTTGCAACACAGAAAACTCCGTCTCCTTCTGATGTCTCTCACACAAATCCAACTGTTGTTCATAAACCAAATTCATCCGCCTTATATAAAGATCATCTGCCAGTTTTATGTAAATATAAAAAATCAACACATTGATAAACAGCAATATGGCAATGGAGATGAGTAAATAACTTTTCGCATACTCCCATTCACTCTGATAAGCCAACATAAACACCGCATTTATAATATATATGCTTCCTGTTGGAATAAGAATGAGCAAAGTGCTATGCCATAGTGAGAGGCCCATAATCTTTTCATTTGTAAATACCTTTTTCAATGCTCCAATTATCATGAGAAAAAGGATTTTTGAAGTAACAGAACCCAAAACTTGCACATTCTCAATATTGGCACCACAAATCATCAACAAATCTCCGACTAACGTTTCAGACAATACCCAGATAGCATCAAACATAGCTGCAAAAAAGCATTTCATGCCAATACTTCCCTCAAATATATTTGCCACTGCCAATAACGTAAAAGTTCCTCCAACAACCACATTCCAAATCGGCTCCAGTGTATGGATAATAGCCGGAATACTAAACTGCCATAATACAAGTGCTATAATTCCAATTAACAAACGAATCTTGTTTGCATTTCTTCGAAAAAATATACCGAAATAAAGGAAAAACAGATATACAGTAAAGATTACAAGCAGCATATCCACTGCCACTGTTACCCACCTACTTACCGACATAAAATGCATCCTCCATAGCACAATACTGACCGCTGATCTGCCTCCTCCTGTCCTCACTTATGGAAATCCTTTTCCCATTATCCATTATGATAAAGTCATATGCTATCCCATCTACATGTTTATAATTTACCATAAAAGACTGATGCACTCTCAAAAAAGCTATTTTACTGGCTTTCAGGCTCTTTTCAATATCATTGAGTTTTCCATATAATTCCAGTACTTCCTTCTCTGTTACTATATATACTTTTCTTCTTTTACTCTCAAAATAAAGAATATCCCGGATAGGTACTTTGTGGTTCATCCTCTGGTAGCTATATCTAAAATAGCTATCAAAATTGCTGACCTCTTCACACGCCGCCTTAAAACAAGCTTCCATATGCATTTCATTTACCGGTTTCAGAAGAAACCGAAATGGTCTTACAATGAAGGATTCCTGCATATAACTTTCATGGCTTGTGACATATATAATCAGGACAGTCTTGTCCAATTTCCGAATTTTTTGTGCCGCTGTAATGCCATCCTCATTCGCCATTTCTATATCCAAAAAAATAATATCATATCTGTTTCCGCCCTCCACTGCATCTTCCAGATGTTTCCCATCCCAAAACACCTCCGTTTCTACTGGAATAAATTGTCTCTTCGCTATCCTGCACAACATTTCTTCTATCTTTCCTGTTGTTGCTATATTATCATCACAGATTGCTATGTTTATCATCTTTTCCATCTCTCTTCCTTTTCTCAGCTATTTTTCTGACGTTCTGTATTATCATCCAAACCAGTTCCTAGTCATACTTATCCAGTTTTTTATAGACTTCAATCAGGTCATAGTATTCATCTATTGTTTCATTAATTCGAATTTGTCCGGTCAAGTCCCGCTTCACATCCGACAGACCCAATAAATAATCTGTCGTCACATTGAAAAAAACTGCGAGCTTTTTTAGAACATCAACCTTGATAATGGAAGAATCCCTTTCATATTTACTAAGCATCTGCTGTGTTATCCCTAATTCTGCAGCTAAAAGTTCCTGTATGAGTCCCCTCTTTTCCCGGAGACTTTTAATACGGTTTTCCATAATTCTCTACTCCTTAAGTCCATGATACTATCATGCTACCCGTTTTGTGTGTTTGTGATACAAATAATAGGAGTATTTAATTACTTAAAAATTTGTTGTTTTTACGATTAGCCATCATATGATATGATCTCTTCTAGGTAGACAAGTGAAATATTAAAAACTTGTTACTTAGTAAGGTGAGCTTATTTTATAATATCTAAAAGGAAAATTGTGAGTTTTGAATATTCTTGCGGGTCGGGTTCTTCCGCAATTATGCGTAGCTTATTATTATGTAAAGGAAACGGGAAGACCGCATTAAATACGGTTCTTCCCAACGAAAAGCTTTACATAATGTTTAGATGGCATTTTTTAACCACTCCAAAAGAGTTTGTTTCTCTTCTTCAGAGTATTTTTCGATTCCCGAATCGATATTCAGTGCCGCTTCCTCTAGAAATTTACGTTTGATTTCTGGATTTGACCTTGCATATATTTCTGTAGTTGTTACAGAAGAATGCCCAAAAAAATCCCTGATATAGATAAGGTTAACACCACTTTCCAGGAGATGCATTGCTTTCGAATGTCTTAAAACATGCGGATGGACAGTAGTGTTACCAAACAATGCAGGTTCTTTTTGCATTGCTTTCTCTGTATATTTTCGCAAGATATATGTTATACCGGAGCGAGTCAGAGGAGCACTATGATTATTGGTAAACAGGTATTGTTCAGGATTAAATATTTTATGTAAATGTATATATTTGCTGACAATGGCATTGACATTTGAACTGAGTGGAATAATTCGAACTTTATTACCTTTACCGGTTACTGTGATAGTTGCAGGAACATTAAAGGATACATTTCCTAACTTTAGATCAATAAGCTCCTGTACTCGGCAGCCAGATTCATACAAAAGTGATAATAATGCTAAATCTCGGATCCCAGCTCTCGTATGTAAATCCGGCTGCTTTAATAATAATGCGATGGCATCAACGCTTAGATACTCCACTGTTTTTGAGACACTTTTTTCGGCTTGATATCCAGGATTTGTTGGAATATATCCAGATATTCAATGGCGTTTGCGTATATTTACAGAATGATTTTAATGCTGCCAGTCTTTGATTTCTGGTTGAAACACTGGCATTTCTGCTAGTCTCTAACCATTCAAGGAAACTTATGACATGCTCTTTGTTGAAAATATCAATGGTAATACGTCCTTTTCGACAAAGATGTTTTTCGTCAACGAAGTTAATAATAGGACAAACGTATCTCGATAAGATTTAATGGTATTTTCAGAATACCCCATTACGTTAGGGAGATATGTTGAAAAAAAAGATGTAACAAGCAACAGCTCAAGTTCCAAGCCTACGCGAGAAAACAGTTACACCACATACATTCCGACATTCTGTTGCAATGAATTTGTTGATATCGGGTGTTGACATATCGACAATAGCCATATGGTTGGGACATTCAAGTATAGAAACGACACATAAATATATGATTGCCGATATGGAGCTTAAACGTAAAGCTATGGAAAAAGTGGGAAGTGCCGGTAACAGTTCTTATAAATACAAGCCATCTGCAGATATCATGAACTTCTTGAATTCATTATAATAAAAAATTATGTACTCATAGAAAGTAATCTGCATTATAAAAAATAAGTTCAATTAGACTCTATGAGCACATAACTTGATTAAACACATAATTCTTTTTATGTGCTTAAGAACATAAAAAGAAGAACTGGGAGATGATCGATACGGTCAACGGAGCTACCAGTTCCGCAATCATCTATAGTATCGCAGAAACAGCAAAAGCGAATAACCTGAAGTCTTTTGACTATTTTGAATATCTGCTGACAGAGATTCAAAAACATACAGGCGATAAAAATACAGATTTCCTTGCATAACTTTTGCCCTGGTCAAAGACACTGCCGGAGCATATCCGAAAACCTAAGAAGGCAGAAGAAAAATGAAACGGCCGCTAAAAGCGGCCTGATATTTGTCAAGGTACTTGGGTTCTACCGTTTACTATCAAGCGGAGTGTAGTAAAAATCTATTTACTATCATTATGAGTTCAAAAACGTAAACAGTAAAGCTACCCAAGATCTAAGCGCTTACTTTTGAAGTTAGAGAGAAAATCATAAATCTCCTTACAAAAAAAAGACGTGTTAAAAAATAATTTCTCATTTTTTACACATCCTAATGTTTTACTTTATTGTAACCAAGGTTCAGGAAGAACCACTTTCCCACTTATGGCACTTTATTTTCTATATTTTCGTAAATAAACACTAAAAACATATCCTATAATTAATCCTATAATACTACCCCAAATACCAAAATAGAATTTCCCTATTACATATCCAAAAATCATCCAGGTATACGGTAATGACATTATATACGCTAAAGTAAACTTATCTTTTTTATGATTATTATTTTTCTCATCCATAATAAATCCCCCTCTATCAAATCACAAGTTTCGCAGGATTAAATTTATGACAATCAATGCACTAAAAGGCTATTTCCCAAAATTAAATACAATATATCATTATTAATCTAAAACTCGGTATACAATACAATGAGTAAGTTCTTTCACTATCCATCTTAGCTTTCAAAGTATTTATATAATCAGTTTATTAAAATAAATACCAAAAGTCAAGTTCTTATTCACACTTACTATTACTTTCAATTGTTCGTTATTTTTCTGCAAATTCCGCCACGATATGCTATTTCCGCTATCAACAGCATAATCAATAGTTACCGTGTTTATAATTATTTTCATAATCAATATAATAACTACAAAAGGATGCCTGACTATAGCACTATCATTTGCGTAATTACAATGCGCCAAAATGAATGTTCCTTCATCGTGATCCACGCTAGAGTTTCTATATTACTATGATCATATCCACGCTAAAGGTAATAAGGTAAACATTGCTTCTTGCTGATTTGAATACCAGTAAGAACATCCTAGTGGATACGAACAATCACAGTTCTACGAATACTGCAATCGATTCGTAGAAGAAAATTTCGGAAAAGGCCTCTATGCAAACAAAACATATATTTTCTAATTCTTTCAATAGGTATAAGGTCTAATGCTTGACTATTGTTATACTTTTAGCAAGATTGATAGTATAATTCATTATAGGTATAACTGCTTTTAAGTAATTCACTATGGTTTCCGATTGCTTCTATTTCTCCATCCTTCAAAACAATAATTCTATCAAATTTTGTTATATTTGATAATCTGTGTGCAACTACAATAACCGTGGAATCCATTTGAAATAATTTCTCCATAATGTTCCCTTCTGATACATTATCAAGAGAACTCGTGGGTTCATCTAGAAGAATTACTTTTGGATTTTTTATTATGGCGCGTGCAATACAAATCCGTTGCTTTTGCCCACCTGAAATATTAGAACCATCTTCTGATATTATAGTTTCTTCTTTTGAATAAAAGCTCTGTATTAGCTCATCTAAATCTGCGTTCTCAACGGCCGTATCTAATTCTCTTTTTGTTATACATCTCCCCATTTCTATATTCTCTTTTATTGTTCCATTAAACAACATACTTTTTTGTAAAACAATTCCAATCTGTTTACGATAATAATTTTTATTCACTTGCTCATCTGTTATATTGCAATTTCCAACAGATATTTTCCCAGCAGTTGCTTTCAGCATACTGGCTAATAACATTAACAAAGTAGATTTCCCAGATCCTGATTTTCCTACAATAGCAATTTTTTCGCAGTCTCCTATAGTTAAGCTAACGTTTTTTAATACATATTCTGAAAAATAATTATACTTAAAAAATAAATTTTCTATTTCTATCCTTCCATTTTGTAAAGATATATTTAAATTGTGCTTAGCATCTTCTGGTTTTGAACATATCACATCCAAAAGTTGATTAATATATATTTTCACTACTGATAGTTGCAAATAAGAATTTGCAAGAGAAAGTAATGGAGATAGGAAGGAAATGCCCATTGTATTGAATGCAACAATAGTCCCAACGGATAGTCCATTATATTTACCGATTACCATACCAATAGAATAAATCACAAGACTGTAGGTAACTTGAAATGTTATGGAAATATTTCCAAGTATAGAATTAATTTTTGCCTTTTCAAATTCCATATCTAACTGTTTGTTAAAAGCTTTTTCCCACTTAAAATAATAGTCGTCTTCAGCACCAACTGCTTTTAATGTTTCTATATTATTGACAATTTCACCTGTAATGTTTTGTACATCTGTTATATTAGTTAATTGGGTCTCGTTTTTTTTAATTATAATCTTTGAATTAATAATAGAAACTATAACTAAAATTATCCCCAATAAAACAGTAAAAATAGATAATTCAAAGGAATAATTAAACATTACCACAAAATATAATATCAAAAATATCATATCCATAAATACGCTCAGCATTTGATTAGACAGGATTGCCCGTATGTACTGATTCGAATTAATTGTAAAAATGATTTCTCCTTTTCCCCTATTTACAAAAAATTTATATGGTAATTTTAATAAACATCCAACTACCGTAGATGTCAACTCTTTATCAAATTTATTTTGAAATAGAGAAATAATTCTTACTTTTATCAAACTAAAAGAATAATACAAAACAATAATCGCAAACATACTTAAAAGCATTTGTGAATATAGATTCATATTCGGATATTGATCTAATGTTTTCTGAATATAAATAGGTATATAAAGCGTTACTAACTGTAATAAAAATGTAGCAATAAGCGATAAGGTAATTTCACGTTTATTTTTCAAAATAATTCTTAATAGAGTTTTGTCGGTTTTCTTTTTCCGATTATATTTTTTAACAATTAATGGAAAATAAATTAGTATATTCGAAAAATTCTTATTGAACTCTTCTAACGACATACTTATTTTCCCTCTTGCCGGATCAATTATTTTAACATATCTTTTACAAACACGTTCGATAATAACAAAGTGACTGCTTTTCCAATATGCAATAAACGGCTCTTTAATTGTTCTTATATTTAGTATATTACAATTCTTAATAGCTCTTCCTTGAATTTCATATTTGTTTAGAATTTCTAGCAATTGTGCAATACTATATCCGCCCCTCGGTACTCCATATTCTTCTCGTAATTCCGTAAGAGAAATATCAATTCCATAATAATTAAGTATCATAGCAATGCAGGCCAAACCACATTCCGAATGTTCATAGCTTTCAATATATTTAATCACGATAATTCCCCCTCTCTGTAAGAAGTTCTAAATATTCTTTATAAGTATTACAATCAAATAATCCAGAGTCTATCCAATATTTAGTTTCTCCAGTAATATAATCACTTTGCAGAGAAGTTTCTTGAATTTTATGATAATTTTGAAATAAAGTTTCCCAAAAGCGATTTGTTTCAATTGCTACATTCCACTTAAATATAGTATTTTTAACCATATTAGGTATTTGTTCGTTTTTATTTTGAAGCAAAACTAAATTCGCATCCACATTTAAATTTTCCGGGAACACATTAGCTCCAACATATTTATCAACAATTCTCGCTCCCATATATAGTAACTTCAGATGAAGTTCATTTATTACAGTCATATGGCCATTTGAGCTACACGTTGACACTAAAATAACATTTTTAGGGGCTAAACGAAAAGTATGTGCCCATGTTGCAAGCCTATCAATAATGTTTTTCATTTCTCCTGGCAGTCCTTGCATATATACTGGTGCAGCAAATACTAAAGTATCTGCTTCTAATATTTTTCTTTTAAGTTTTCCAAGATCATCTTGTTGTATGCAGCTTCCCTTGATAAAGCAAGTTTCGCAGCCACAACAAGGACGAATATCAAAATCCTCTAATGTATTAATTTCATATTCAATAGGTTCTATATTGTTAATTTCTTTTAAAATTTCTTTTACAAAAGAATAAGTAATTTTTTTAATTGATCGACTTCCAACAAAAGCAAAAATTTTCTTTTTCATAATAATCTCCATTACATTTAAGTGTATACAATATATTTTTAAGCAATATAACTAAAAATCAATCTTATTATATAGTTTATATTAAATTGGAACAGGTCATTTCATTTTGAATAGAAAGTCAAGCGTTTGCTGCTCTCCTAAAATTCAGGCTTTTACCAGTGTTTACACCAGTCGGTTTATTATGGCTTTTGCTGGCTTCGTACCATCCGTTATTACTCATAGTCTTTACTATAACTGCTTGTTATATTTCCACATAACAAGCAGTTATAGTGTGGATATGTAAGAAAATTTAATCAATAAAACTTCCTTATAGATAAAAATTAATTTCTATCTTTTATATCCTTTTAAGCACACTTTTTGTAAGCAGTCACTAAAGTCGAAATCGCTTTAGAGATTTGTCCCGACAATCCAGCCGAAGCTACAGTTGATACAACAGAGAAAATAACACTAGCCGAATAAGGTTGCATATCATCCCCTGCTCCTTGCAGTGTAGTCATTTCATCCACGGAAAGCTCTTCAAAAGATTTTCCTACTAAAGAGGTCACATCTTGCTTTTTCATATACATCCTCCTAACTACATTTTTTTCGTTTAGTTGCAATGTATGATGCAACTGAAACTGTTACAGCTGATACAAGTGTTGATACAGCTTCTGAAACTTCAATTGTAGAAATTGGAATCGCAACAGTAGATGCTGGATCAACATCCGCAGCACCCTGCATTTCCATCATTTCATCAAGCGAAAGCTCTTCAAAAGATTTTCCCACTAATTGTTCTGTTGTTTTCAATTTTTCTTTCCTCCTATTTCGATTTTTCTACATTAGGCCTGTTTGTAGATATTTTATATCAATGGATAAAAATTCCATTAATATCACAAAAGAGTGAATACATTACATACTGTCGGATCATACATTTTTAAATACATAAGACCAATCCCAGCATATCCAGTAAATAATCCCATATTATTTACACACATCGTACCAACTAAATGATATCCATTATATAAACTTTCCCCCCACATTTGAATAAGCATCTTATTCAGAATAGCTTTTAATTCATTATCAAAATCAATATGATTTTCTAATAAATTCTTTATTACAAATATAGTTCCAGCATTACCATGACAAAGACTATCCCCCATAAACATATCCTTTTGGCATTCTATTAATTTACTTATAAGTACATCTAATTCTCTATTAATACCAATATCCGGACAAATTTTTTTTATTTCTAGTCTAGCGATGATCATTCCACATAACCCGTTGCACCATTTATCACGATTATTTTTATATTCAATCTCATAAAGTTCCAATTCTTTTTTCAGATAACACTTTATAATATTATACAATTCTTCTCTTTCTTTCAAATTTACAAATTTCGTAAAACGAGCCAGAGCTAACATAATACCACTATATCCATGCGCCTGTCCTACAACTGGAGAATAAGTAGATAACTCTTCTAATATTATTTCTTTTAAATTACAAATAAACTTAGTAAGAAAATTATATTCTTCTCTTGACAAACAGTTAATATGCTCTAATATTTCCGCAACGATTACTAATAAGCTAGAAATTCCATTTATCCATTCTATAGAGAATTTTTTGGATTTTTTAATAGTTATTTTGTCCATTTCTTTAAATTTTTTCAACAATACATGAAAAATTTCTAAATGGTTACTATGCTGAAACCATTTTAATTCAAGCATAATCGGAAAAAGCAGTGAGAATTTAGAACAATATGCAGAGAATTCATCGGGCATATACTTCAATTCCTTTTCACAGTTGCATACACATTTATTGTAATATTCATAAAATATTTTTTTCCCAGATATTCTATAAAGTTCAAAGAAAAATGTAGCAATGCCACTTATTCCATCATATAGATCTAATCCAGCTATCCCCAACGAAGTAGAAATTTCATCTATTTTTATATATTTCCATAAAATATTATTAAAAGAATCTTCATCCGCTTCAGATATAATTTGCTTTCCTATTTTCTCAGCCTCGGCTAATGTGTTTATTTTACAATCAGTAAATGTATAGCGTTTTCTTGAAAATTCCGAACGTTTATATTCATCGTATATTCCCAAATGCAAACACAACAAATCTTTTTGTAACTTTATTTGTTTAGAATCTATTGATTTTATACGATTTAGCACCTTATGATATCCTGTTTCAGTAAAATAATTTTCATATAGATTTCCATAACTATCATATAAATCGGTAGAATCTGTCAAACTATAAAAAATGGGAATATCATTAAATAACATATCTTGATATTCACTTTTAATAATATTTTTATTAGAATGAGGATACGCCCAAATATTTTGCAATACTCTTTCTCTTATAGACATTCGACTACAACAGGATGGATGATTTAAATATGTGAGCATATCGCCATATTTCTGAGTGCTTTTTACTAAAAATCTAATTTTTTTATTCTCAAATTCATGCAAAGGTGAATTTATATCCGAAACAAAGAACTCTTTATGATTATAAAAGTATTCACAAACTTTAGTAAAACCATTAATAATATGATAATTATATTTTTTGAAATTTACCTTTTTATCTTTTATCATAGGAATGTTACTAGCGGCATCCATAGTATATTCTTTTTCTTCAAAATGAAAATCAGATGTACCAATACTTACAGCTGAAAGATACTTTTTTTGTGATGTTTGTTCATCTCCCGCCAAACCGCTCAAATCTAAACTATTATCTAATTTAGCTGTATTTGGTAGTAAAGCAGTAGATAATACTGTATCCATATAATATTGGGAATAAAAATGTGTCAAAACATTTTCCGTTTTATAATATTTAATACTATTTTGCATCATAGTTTCACCGTCAACGATGATCGGATATTCTCCGGCAGCGATAATATTTTCTAAATGAAGATCTGTTATTGAAAAAAAATAACCAAGTGCTAAAATGTATCCGAAACGTTCATAGAATCTTTCAATTTCATTTTCAGAATAACAATTCTTATATTCTATAAATTCTAAAAAGGCAAAAGTGTCTTTATAAACACCATTTGGTGTCTTTAAATCCAATCCATTTAACGTGCTGTTTAGATATTGTATAAAATCAGAAAAAGCTTTACATATATCTAAATTTTTAGGTTTGTATACTACCGTACCATTTTCTGATTTCACAATAATAACTTCTTTGCCTTTTTCATGAGTATCTCCCACAGAAAATTCAAGGCTTTTAATTTCGTGTATTCTAATATGAAGATTATTATCAATTTCATCTAGAGAATTAATTAAATTTCGAAAAAATTCATATATATTACTAACAAAATAAAGACTACATTCCGTAACTAGTCTAGTACTAACTGCATATTTTTCATAGAATTCGTAGTATTGTTCTTTAGTTGAAAACATATTTTTCAAAAATTCTTCAAATTGTTCATTTTTGTTATTAGTGTTAAACTTATGATTCTTTTTATATTCATTAAGTTCTACTACAAGACATTTTTCAAAAAAATTCAAACTATGAATTATATATGCTTTTATAATATCTTCTAGTGCATGTTGTGACAAAATTATTCCAGAACTCCCCCATTTAAAATTATTTATTACATTGCTTATATAATTTATAAATGGATAAATTGCAATAGAAATATCCCAAAAAGGTAAAGCCTGAATATCTTCGATATTAAATTCATTTAATATTTGTTTTAAGATATTCATCCATTCTGGAATGTCATATGTTTCTAAAGTTTTGAAAGGTGATATAGAATAAGCAAACTCATTTTCACTCATACCTTCTTTTTCTAAAATCATTTTTAATATTTCATCAGTCACTAAATTTTTTTGATTTTTCCAATCTTCTAGATACCTCAAATTTTCCTTTGTTACTGTGCCGTTGTAGTATTTTCTTTTTTCTGTAATTAACATTGATTTTTCCAATATAGAGTCCAAGAATTGTTGTTGATTCATCTTTTCACCACCTAAATCAAATTATTTTTGTAAATTACTCTACTCTCAATATTTTATTTTTTAATTTAATTTTAAAAAATAATTACCGTTGTAGTCATTGAATAATCAAATTATAATACAAAAGCACAAAATAACTGAATAGATGTAATAAAAACGAGTATTCATGTCAAAAAAGCAAGTTTCGCAACGTAGCACAATAACCCTTTCCGGGCTATTGACCACTTGCAACTTGATGGGGATTTCGTTTCCCCATACCCTCGACCACAATCACAGATATGTGTATTGGTTTCCATTTACATGGTCACAGTGCGATAATTTTTCATTCCTTACTTTCCCAGCAGGCTACAAAATTTGGATTTTCTTATGAAACCACTACCACGAAGAAAGGAAGTTATCAATGACAAGGCCTAAGAAAGAGGAAACTCTTGCAAAAACTAAAGATGTGCATTTACGCATGAATGAAACTGAATATAATCTTCTTGCAGAAAGAGCCAAGGCTAACAGCATGACGGTTTCTGATTTTGTCCGAAGTGCCCTGGACAACCAGAAAGTCATCATCAAATACGAAATTACCGCAGATGTCCCCGAAATAAAAAAACTTATTAGCGAGTTTGGTAAGATTGGCAGCAACCTAAATCAGATTGCCCGATATTTTAATCAGGGTGGAATCCTCTCTTCGGAAATGAGAAATGAAATCCGAAAATCCCTCCGGGATATTTATGAAATGAAATATGAAGTGATGAAAATGGCAGGTGATTTCCGTGGCAGTAATTAAACATATCGCAAGCAAAAACTCTGACTATGGAGAATCGGAACGGTATCTTATCTTCCAACACAACGAGTATACACAAAAACCGATTCTTGATGAAGAAGGGCACATGATATTGAGAGAAAAATATTATCTGGACGGTCTGAACTGTGATCCATTCACTTTTGCATCGGAATGTCAGGAACTAAACAGCTACTACCACAAGAACAAAAACTTCAATGAAATAAAATCCCATCACTATATCATCAGCTTCGACCCGAAAGACAGGGATGAATGTGGATTGACCGGTGAACGTGCCCAGCAACTCGGATTGACTTTTGCAAAGAAAAACTTTCCCGGTCATCAGGCTTTAGTCTGTACTCATACCGACGGTCATAACGAAAGTGGAAACATCCATGTGCATATCGTAATCAATAGTCTCCGTAAATATGATATACCACAAGAACCCTATATGGAATTTGACTGTGAAGCAAAAGCCGGATACAAGCACCATCTAAGCACAGCATACCTTACCCATTTAAAACAGGAAGTTATGGATATGTGTAAGAAAGAAGGACTACATCAAGTTGATCTGCTCACTCCGGCTGAAAGAAAAATGACAGAAAAAGAATATTGGGCACAACGCCGGGGACAGGAAAAACTCGATAAGTTAAATCAGAAAATGAAAGAAGATGGAATCATGCCAAAGGAAACTCGTTACCAGACAGAGAAACAATTTCTTCGTAACGCTATTGATGATGCTGCAAGTACCGCCAGATCACCAGAGGAATTTTCAAAAATCCTTGATGAAAAATATCACATCATCTTCAAGATTAGTCGAAACCGATACAGCTATCTTCACCCTGTCAGAAAAAAATATATCACTGGAAGGAATCTTGGAACCAGATACACAGAAGATTTTCTCTTGAAAGCATTTGAGGAAAACACGAAATCCCATAGAGAACAGAAAAAAGAAATTCTGGAACAGCCGACTCCGAATACTTCCACAAATTTGCCAACTGTTCCTTTCCCCGATACTTCTGCTATCCCTGCACCATTCATTTTCGTAAAATCAGATCTTCGGCTTGTCATAGATCTGCAAGCCTGTATTAAAGCACAGCAGAGCGAAGCCTATGCTCAAAAAGTAAAGCTCACCAATTTGAAACAAATGGCTCAGACTGTTGCCTACATACAGGAACATGGCTATGATTCTCTTGATGATTTCCATGCATCACTCGATCAGGCATCAGACCAGATCAGTGTTTCCAGAAAATCTTTAAAAAATACTGAACAGCAACTTAAAGATGTGAATGAACAGATTCATTTTACCGGACAATATCTAGCATATAAAAATGTGTACGCCGATTATCGTAAAAGCCGAAACAAGGAGAAATTTTATGAAGAACACCGGGCAGAACTTTCCCTATATAACACAGCCCTCCGAACACTCAAAGAAAAATCTAGCGAGCATAAATTGCCTTCCATGAAATCTCTCTATACTGAAAAGGACCGGCTTGTTGAATTGAGGGATAGACAGCGTGAAGATTTTTCTAATCATCGGGATTATGAACGGGAACTTCGCACTGTGTCTGCGAATATTGATATGATTCTTGGGAAGAATCGTGAGCAGGAACAGCAGACTGAAAAAGAGCAGAATTTATAAACCTTTTCATCGGATAGGTGAAGACAGAGACTGTAAGTTTTTTGTTGACCTATCCCCCCGATTTTATTAGGTGCCAGAACTGTCAGCCAAGGCTCCCCACCCCAGGCTGACGGTCTAGCATTCAAAAATATGGTAATCAAGCAGGAATAATGAACTTGTCCAGAAAAACACTTATTCTTGAGAGACCCTATAATCTCTTATTTCTCCATTTTTCAAAACACATAAGTAGCATTTTTAAAGGAATCCTTTTAGTATTTGCTGTATACTAATCTGAGAATTTTGATTTATCAATGACTTTTGCATCATTATGTAATTCATTCTAAAATAACTGTATAATTCTTCTAATGTAGTAATTTTTCTATCTGTAGCTACATAACTCATTTCTCTAATCGCTTCCCACATATAAACACGTATATGCTTGCATAAAACATCAATGTTTCTATCAATAATAGAATGATGAACAAAACGATTTCTGCTTCTATACATCCTCTGAAGCTGATAACCAATAACTTCTTTATGTCTTTGTATTTTCTGCTTTATACTTTGTGCATTTCTTAATATATCCCTTAATTCTTTCCCTCGAAAATATAACAGTTCATATTTTTCTCTACATTCTTCTAAAAATGTCTCATTTACATTCTCATCTCTCAATAAATCATACAGCAAAGTTATCTTTTCATTATTCGGATTTTCAATTATAAGTTCCTTTTCTTGATAATTATATGTAAAACCAATATTTTTACATTCTTTTAAAAAATCAAATAGCCGATAATAAATATATCTATGTGACAGAATATTAGGAACCGTATCTTTAATTGCAGAAATAGCCGTTTGATATTGATTAGATCTAAACAATGATTCTAACGAAGACCATAAAAGCAAAAACTCGTATTCTTTTCCCTCATTTTCAAAATTACAATTATTTACAATAGCATTTACAATTTTATTTTTATCCAATTCATTAGTAATATTATTCAAAAACTCACGAACCACACGATCGATATTTTTATGATACTGATTATAAGGTTTATAATTGACCTCTATCGGATATTCCGATCTTTTTATACGACTTATTTTTTTGAAATGTTTATCATAAATCAGAATATCATCCTCTAATTCTTCAACAGCTCCCGTTGCAAACTCCACAATTCCCATTTCTCTTCTATATGCATCAAATGATTCTTCGACAAGGGAATATCTATCATTTGCCGGAGCATTTACGTCTACATAAAAAAACACATCATTATTGTCTATTTCTATCAGAACTGATTCGTCCTGAACTATCCCTAAATTTTTTATTTCTTCTGCTCTTACTTTCTGCTCAATTTTATCTATACATCTAGGAGGGAGTTTGAAATAACATCTATATTGTGCCTTAATACGTAAAATACTTCCTACCCATTGATTCCAACATTCATTAAACGGCTTCTGTTCACGGTTTTCAAAAAATCTTGTAAAAGTTTTATAACTACTATCAACAGAATGTCCTGTTGCAATAATAGAACTTACTACACATTCTGTGAGTTGCAGTATCTCATCTCCTTTATTGTCTGTAATTGCTTGTTTTAAATAATCCAATGTATCTCGCAGATAATCCATAATACTATATTCATTTTTTATATTATTTAGAATCATTTGAATTTTATTAACTGTTGTCATATCAGATTCAGGAATTGACTGATTATTTTTGTCAGGATGAAAACCTTGTTTTATTTCTCCAAAAATCAAATCATATAGTTCTCGTTTCTTTTTGATTACTATATCTTTTTTTAATATATCTACAGCTTCTTTTCTAACTTCTTCCAGAATAAATCCATTTGTTCTCTTATGTTGCAAATCTTCTATAACTTCTTTTAATTCCAATAAAATACTATAAGCATTATGTATTTTATAGCTATATGAAACTCCAGAATTCTTATGCAATAATTCTTTGATTTTCTGAACAAAAAGCCATTCTCCTTCATATATAAAACCATGTTCTTCTTTTAAATGTTGATTCGTAAGGTATCCTAACAATTCTATTCCTCCATAATTAAAGTGAATTTTTCATATTTTTCTATTGACATTACAGCTAATTTTGAATATACTATAAAGCAGATATTAGATGAAAGCAAAAGCAATGTGCGACTTTAGTGTCGATAAACACATTGCTTTTTTGCTATTCTTTTATATTTCCTAATCGTAATATCAATTATATAGCAGATCACCTATATAATCAAGAATAGTTGAAATAACTCAACTTAAGTTTTTAATAATAGCTATTTTTCAAAATTTTGTGTATCACTCAAAACTACATTGCTCATGAATCATGATAGATCTTCTGACACAACATCTTACGTCAATAATATGCCTTACACTTCTATTTTACTTATAGATATCATTATAATTACTTCTCTCATTTTTTACCAAAAACGGTTCTGCCACCTCAGTAGCAAGACCACCTCTGTTGAAAATTACTTCTTCTTCCTTTCCATTTCTTTTTCCAACTCATTTTGTTGCTGTCCTTTTCCCTGACTGGCTATCTTCTTCTGATTATTACGAAGTCTCTTTAGCACCGATCTTCGTGGAGCGTTCTTATCTTTTTTCTTTAGAGTGTTGTTCATCAGTCCGTCAATCATATTATAGTTGGCTTCTTCTGCCATCTCTGCACTACGAAGATATTCTCCATTATCCATAACCTTCTGCCAGTTTTCCAGTTCTGGTTTCTTCTTTTGCATTTCTCTGGATTGTTGCTGTCCGATCTGGGATTGTGCCTGCATTTCCTGTTGTTTTTGCTGTGCCTGTTCTGCCTGTTGCTGCATGAAGTTCTGGATGTTCCGTCTGGCTTCTTCATCAAAGCCATTGTAACAGTCATTCATGACTACGGCACCTTCCTCACTGAGAATCACATAGGCAGCTCTTGTTCCATACTCCTCATGTTCCATCAGAAACCATTTCTTCTCATTCATCAGGATGTAATCCTGTGTAAGCCATGTTCCTTTTTTTCCTTTGATTTCATATCCGGTTGTATCAATGGAAAGTCTGGTATCGGAAGAACTTTTGATTGTGAGAAATTCCGGAATGATGATAAAACCATCTTTGTTGACATAATAAGCTGTGGTTTTTCCATCATCAGTGATAACGATCACATCACTGCAACCGATGGAATGACCTTTGAAATTCTTCGGTCGCTGCTTCTGCAAGCGTGTTTTAATGTCAGCCGGAGTTTCCCCCGGCTGGATTCTTCCAATGTACACCTGCTGATATTTTTCTATCTGGACTGTTCTTCCTTCGCTTTTCAGTTTCTCGTAAGAACGGAAACGGACATCCCGGTACTCTGGGGTATCTTTTACCTGATATACTGCACACTGACTTGTACTCATTCTTCTTCCTCCTCTTCCAGTTCCATTTTATATTCTTCCAGATCCATAAGAAAAACCTCATAGCCTTCATCACTCATGCAGAACAGTTTTCTTATGGTATTGCAGACAAGCCCAATCATATCTGCATCGCCTTTCAGAAAAGGAATGATATGGTCGATTGCCTCCATCGTGTCATTTCTGTTTCCTTTATCAAACATTGCGGTTACTAAACATTCATCCGCATCAAAGTTCATTGCCAGATCCATCATAATTCCACCTCTCCCTTCTTATGTGCCTTGGATTTTTCCGTTGTCTTATTCTGCTCCTGTACTTTTACCCTTGCCTGAAAATCTTTTAAAGACTGCAGCACAGACTTCTTCACTTCACCTTTTGCTCTGCTTGCAGGTTCCGCCTTTTGTGGCTGGCTCTGACTTACAGATAACGGTTCCTGCTCTGCCCTTCTGTCTGCCGTAACCGCAGAAGGTTTCTGTTCACTTCCTATTGCTGTTTCTGCCGCATATTCCGTTTCCTGCACCCTTCCATGCTTTTCATCCAGATACTTTTCCATGTCTGTGATTGCTTTCTGCACCAGAGGGCTTTCTTTATAGTGTGGAATCATATCTATCAGATCACGCCGTATCCGGTCTGCACTCATCAACTCATATTCCCCGGAATAATCTTCATCACCATCTTGCAGATCAAATCCGATTCCTTTAATCCCATGCAGTCTCTCTGCTGGGATACTCTCATATATTTTAATGGCTTCTTCTAAAGTGAGGTTATTATGGTACTCTCCCATGACCGGAAACTCCATGCACTCTGCGACATAAAAACTGATCGTGGCTTCCGGCTGTTCCTGCTCCGGCTGTTTGTCAAAGATAGAAAGTTGCTCTGTATCTTCCAGGCGGGAAAGTAAAGATCGGGCAGTTATAACATCGCTATCTATATTGAATTCCTCGGATACCTCAAGCAGCCAGTCCTTGATAGCTTCTGTTTTCTTATTCAAAATATCCTCCATGAGTTTTTCCACCTGTTCTTCTCTATTTTCAATCGTATCGTTATACTCATAGGTATCAACGTCATAACTAAAATTATCCAGATCCACAGCAAGTTTTTTGATTTCCTGCTGGTCAAGATATTTTTCAGATTCTTTTATATACTCTGCCAGAGTGATTCGCTCCTCTGCAATCGGGTTAATGTCCACCTGGATTCCTGCCATCGCTATACCAGATTCATTTAAGGCATTGAAAAAGCTATCTTCTCGAATATCACCTTTATAAGAAAGAACAACATCAAGGTCAGAATTGTTCCGGTAAAGGTCTTGTCTACTTCTGGAACCATACACTCTTGCAGCAAGCAGCTCTACCTCTTGTTCCATTCCCATATCTTCTAATACTGCCTGTGCATGATATAGGACGCCTCTTTCAACTTCTGCCCTGCTCAGGCTATTTAATGCCAGTTCATTTCTTCCAATCTCAGAAGTCGCACGAAGTTCCCCCTCCTGCAATAAATCCTTAGAGTGCTGGATCGTCATTTCTTCAAATTCTTTATAATCCACTTTGACACATTCCATGTCATCCATTCTTTCACTTTTAAGGATTTCATAAGCAGCTTCCTGAATGGATGCGTCTGGATTATCGTAATCACCACCCTGGATTTCATGCAGATCAGAGTCATAAAAAATAAACGAATATCCTTCTTCTGTTGCCTGTATGGTCAGATACCCTTTACTCCTGGTAAACTGCATTGCGATTCCTTCATAGGTTTGCATTGCTTCTTCCCTGCGAAATCCTTCAAAAATACTTGCCGAGCAGTTCTTTTCTAATTGTATCCGCTGCATCTGTTCTTCCTGGACTTCTTCCATCAGTTCTTCATAATCCACTACTTTTGCATCTTCCAGTGAGTACCCTTTATCTTCTAAAATATCACTGGCAGCTTCATCTACATAGATTGTCGGATTGTCATAGATTCCTCCATCATCCTCCTGATAATCTTCATTGTAAAATGTATAGTCATAGCCATCTTCTGCGGTCTGGATTGTAAAGTATTGTTTTCCGACCTGATATGCAATCTGCACCTCATTCCAGTCCAGCATATTTTCCATTTTATTTACCGCTTCATATATTTCTGGATTCAGCCACCCTCCGATCTGTTCATACGCATGGGTTAGCCGATCTATCCCGTTTTCACATCGGATAAAATCCATGCTTTCCTGCATTGTTTCCGTATTCTGGATACCAAGCACTTTTTCCTGATGATTTGGCAGGCGTAAATATTCCTGCATCGCTTCATCCAGTGATTCATACCGTTTTACTTTTACTACACCCTCTGCATTTACATCTTCCATCACATAAAAATTATCAACGTAATGAATCTCTGGCATTTTCAACTTTATGCCTTCTGGCAGCTGCACCTCACTGACTGCATGGAAATTAAACCGGACATCCGTTCCAGATTCATTTTTTCCTGCCATCGTTTCTTCCCAGGTATCTTTCTGTACTGCCTGTATTTCTTCGATTGTAAGTGTCTGTCCACTCCGCAGGGTTACAACAGAATCTTTCGGGAATTCCGTCAAGTCATAAAGTGTTGTTCCATTTTCCTGCAAATATTCTGAAACAGCTTCCAATGCTCCTGCATCAAACCCATTCCATAAGTCCTCCGCTACAAGCTGTCCATTTTCTGCTACGATAATGCCTGCCACATCGGAGCCAAATTCATCGTGTTCCATTAAGAAGAATTTCTCCCCGGCATATTCCTTTTCATCAACCGTATGCCATGTCCCGTTATGTCCTTCTGCTTCATACCCTCTTGTCTCTGCCGTGATCGTCACTTCATTTTCTCCTATCGCCTGTTCTATCCTCTGCATCCGGATCTCAGCTCTTGCCATGTCGATAAACCCATCTAAAACTGCCGGGTGGCTTTCGATCACATAATCCAGATTCAGATTTCTGCCCCGGCTGATATTTTCCGGGACTTCGATATGCCCCGCCCAGTCTTTGTTCTGTCTGGAAAATCTTCCATCATGGGAAAGTTCACGGATGGTATTTGCCATAACAAAATTCATACGTTCTTCCCCGAAGCGTTCCACGGCTTCTTTTGCCGCATCCTGCTTTAAGTGCAGCCCGTCAAAATTCTCCCGGATGGCTTCTTCGATTGCTTTCTTACAGTCCAGGTTTAACTTTCTGGAATCCAGATAAGCATCCACATCCCGTTCTCCCATTGCCTGTTCCAATGTTCCTTTATAAACTGGCGGATATGCCCTGACGGAATTATGTTCCAGCATGTTCATTCTCTGCTGGACAAACTCCGGAAGTTCCTGAAATCCAAAAGAATCTACATAATAGGCTGTGATCTCTGCACCCCTGTTTATCACGATCACATCACTTACCGATAAGGAATGACCACGGAAATCTTCCGGTCGGTCAATGTTAAAGCGTTCAAATATATTGTCTAACGTGATCGTTGGCATCCACGGTGCTGCATAAACCATCCGGTAATCCTTTCCGTCAATGGTATAGCCCATACTCTCTGCGGATTCCATTCCCATAAACTGATAGGTATGCTCATCTCCGGTATCCATCTGATAAATAGCAAACCTTCTGCTTTCTCCATGCAGAAGAAGTGTCTCATCAATCTTTTCCGCACTGTCCTGTTCCAGTTTTTCCTGTCTGGCGGCAGTTGCTTCTCTTTCTTTATGTACTTCCCATTCTGCTTCCGTGATACCAAAAATACCGTCATGTCCCAGGATTGCATTTTCTGTTTCTGCAAGAATCTGTCCTGCCTGCTCTGGATTGTCTGGATTTCCATGTAAGAGAAAAACTTCCGCACCCTCACGATACAATTCTACTGCCCTGTTTTTTTCAAGAGGATACATGTGTTCCAGTCGGATTCCTGCTTCGTGCATTTCCGTAAAACCGATCATACCATCCGGGAAATTGTCAATCTGTGTCTGTGTTTCATTCATAAGGCTTCTCGTATATTCACTTCCCGGTCTGCGGATTGCGGTCATCATACGGTTCACCAGTCCAAGCACTTCGTCTTTGTCATCCATCTTATATGCAAAATTTACAATAAGATTTCTCTGGGAATCTGTGAAATCTCCCGTATTGGCAGCTTCTGCTGTTTCAATCAGACGGTGGGCATACTGCATGGCTGTTTCTTCTGCAATTTCCGGTTCCTTCGCTGGAAAGTTCGCCCTTGCTGCCTGGATCACTTCATACACCAGCTTTGAACCGGCTTCATCGTAAGATTCTCTCATATCCCATACCAGGTCATTCAGTCTTTCCACCTGTCCGGGGAAGGTTTCCGCATATTCACTTACAAATGCCTTTTCTTCTTCTGAAAAAATATTTCTTGGAAACTCTGCTTTTTGTACAAACATCTCTGCCTGATCTCTCGGAAAAAGATCTGAAAAATAAGTAACGCCTGTGTCAGCGTCATATTCCACATCAAAAAAATCAATCGGATAGTTCTCTCCGTGTCCACTGCTGTCATAGAGTGGTGTGACAGCAGCACCTTTTTCTTCCAAAAAACTTTCCAGTGTTTTTTCATTTTCCTCTATCTCACCACTTTCCAGAAGGTGGACATATTCACCCACATTCTGCTCTAACTGTTCCCTGCTCATGTTTTCGATCAGATCATAAGTAAACTCGGAACCCATGCTTCCCGAAAGATGCAGGATCAAATCTTCCTTATGGAAGGTATCCCGGATTGGTCTTTCCATTTCCAGCTCGTGCATCTGTGTCTCGATATTCTCAATGACTTCTGCAGATGTTTTCCGGATGGTATCCATGGATGCCCGGAGTGCTTTCATATCCTTGCTCTCACACCAGCTGGCGATATAGGTAAAAGAGTATTCTGAAGTATCCAGACCAAAATGGTTGCAGACAATATAAGCAATACTTTCTGCTTCTACTTCTTTTGTTGTCCGGTCTTTTAAAATCCCTTCCGCATCCATTACCTCCCGGTCATGCAGCAATGCGTGGCTCACTTCATGGACTCCGGTTTTCATCGTCTGGACATTACTCATATTTTCCTGAATCGCTATATATTTTTCTGTCTGATGATAATACCCCTTTGCTTCCCCTTCTATCTCCATCATGCGGATTGGCACAGGAGAAATGTTCTGCAATGCTTCCATAAATGTGTCATAAAACTGTACACTCCCGATAAGTTCCGATACTTCCAGCTCTGCAATCGGCTCTCCCTCTGTCTGGCTGACATCAAATACCGTTGTCACATGGAACCTTGGAATGACCATCTCCACGATCTCTGTTTCCGGCTGACCGTCATCCCCGATCAGCGGCTCTTTGGTCACCGGGTCGATCTTTTCAATTTCCTGTTTCTCACGGGTGGGTGCGGGTGCGATGATCTGGATTCCTTTTTCCCCACGCTTTACATGGCGGTTAAATTTCTTCTGCCACGCCTGATACCCTGCCACCAGAGTAGCCTCCGGTTTCTGCATAGTGATCAGAAGGGTGTTATTAAAACTGTAATTATGGAACTTTGACATGGTATTCAGATATTCTGTATATCTCTCCGAAGTAAAGATTTCTTTTACTCCCTGCTCCAGCCGTTCCGATATTTCTTTTAACTGTTTTTCTATATTATTTGCCATAAACAAACCCTCCATTTTATGTCCCCGCCAGAGAAAACTCTGACGGGAAATCTTTTATAACTCCTGTTCGTGTTTTTTCTTTGCAGTTTTCTGTACAGGTGGCTGTTCCGCTGTATTCTGCTGTGCCTTCTCCTGCTTTAAGCGTTCCAGAATAGATGGCTTATGAATTCTGTCTGCTGTTTCCGGAAGTTCTTTTTCTTCTACAGCACCCCTGCTATCTGTGCTACTTCCTTCTCTGCCAATATCCTCATCTGCCATAATCGTCTCATTGCCCTTTTCATCCATGTTCAGCAACGCATTTAACTCGGATAACCGTTCCATCTTTTCATTCAGCTCTGCTTCTTTCGGGAATGGTTTCTTTACCTCTTCCTGTGCAGTCGCAAGCTGCTGTTGTACGGTTTCCAATTTCTGCTCACTTTCCGTCAGCTTCCTGTCAATGGAAGAAAGGGTGTTATGGATACGCTGCATATTTCCTACCGGGTCTTTTCCGATCTCCAGCTTATAAGAACATTTCCCTTTGACCGTCAGTTCAAATGCATTGGAAAACATATTGTAGGAAGCAGATAACGTAAACCCATGATATTCCCCGACCTTTCCACCGGTGCTAACGGTTTTTAGTCCTGCACAGGCAGCGATCAATGCCTCGCCTGCTTCTTTCTTATCTTCATAAAGGACATTTCCTACTGTCATGGCAAACGTGTCATTATCCTGTAAATCCACGCTTTTTACTACCTTGGAATCTATCTGCATCCCGGCAATCCGCTCTTTCAATGCACTGATCTGTACCGGGAAATTCTTTGCAATATCGGATTCCAGACGGTAAATCTGACTTGTATGGTTTGCCTTTAAGAGTTTCAGCTTACTCACCTGCACATCCAGATCCATTTTTTCCTTAATGTACGGATTGCCTGTAGCAAGTGCCTTGATCTCTGCATAGGACAGTGCCGTATCATCCACATCTTCACAAGCCCTGACCGGGGATTTACTGGTCATGATCTGACTGATGAACTTCTGCTTATTCTCCAAAATCTGCCACATATACGCATCAAAAGTGTTCTCCGTCACATACCGGAATATCTTTACTTTGTCATTCTGGTTTCCCTGTCTTAAAATACGCCCTTCCTGCTGTTCCAGATCAGACGGCTTCCACGGACAGTCAAGGTGATGCAGCGCAATGAGCCTGTCTTGCACGTTGGTACCAGCACCGAGTTTCGGTGTAGAACCCATGAGGATTCTCACCTGTCCGGCCCGCACCTTTGCAAACAGTTCCGCTTTCTTTGCCTCCGTGTTATATTCATGGATAAAAGCAATCTCTTCTTTCGGGATTCCTCTGGCAACCAGCTTCTCCCTCACATCATCGTAAACATTGAAACTGCCATCCCCTTTTGGTGTGGACAGGTCACAGAAGATCAGCTGGGTTGTCCGGTCTGTCTTTCCCTCATCCCATACCTGAAAAGCATTTTCCACACAGGTATTAACCTTGCTTTTTTCGGCATCCGGGAGAAGTTCGTTCAAAAGCCTTTGGTCTAACGCACACTTCCTTCCATCATTGGTGATCTTGAGCATATTATCTTCTGTCGGATTCACAAGACCGCCTCTTACACTTTCGGCACGTTCTGAAAAAGCACTGACCATTTCCTGCTGTTCTTCACTTGGCTTCAAGACTTCATTGATAAACTCTGCTTCCGGTACAGGAAGATTCAGCATATCCGAAGTCTGAATATCCGCAGCTTCCTTAAAAATAGAGATCAGCTCCGGAAGATTGAAAAAACGGGCAAATCGTGTTTTCGCACGATAGCCCGTTCCTTCCGGTGATAATTCAATGGCTCTTGAATTATAGGTACATTATGGAAATTTAATTGATTTCTCCAACGAACTTGTAGAAAATCCGGATATTCTGGACTTTCTCTCCGTCGATGGTCTGAGGTTCAGATACCTCAATCTTTTCGATAAGACGGTTTACTATGGCTGTGGTCAGCTCTTTGATTTCTGCACATTCTGCCATTTCATTGGCAAGCTGTTCCGCTTTGCAGGTGCTGTCCTTCAGATTGTCAGCCGTAGTTTTCAGTTTTTCAATTTCTTCGGTTGTTTCTTTCTTTTCCTGTTCAAAATGGGTGGACAACATCCGGAACTGCTGTTCTGACACAAGCTGCTTTGTAAAATCCTCATACAGCTTGATGAACTGTCTGTCCGATTCGAGGAGCTTTTTCTCCAGTTTCTCCAGCTTTTTCTGGATATTTTCCCGGTTATTCACCGCTGTCATATCCATCTGCCCCAGTACCTTCCGCATGAATTTCTCCCGGTTTTTTATGACCTTTTTTGCATGGGTCTGGATGTCCGCAAGTACAAGTTCCTCCAGATCGTCCGCATTGATGCGGTGCTGGCTGCAGAACCCGGTTCCCCTCACACGGTAAATGCGGCACTGGTAAAAAGTCCGTTCAATGACTGGCTTCTCCTTATTCCTGCCATCGGTATGCACCATCAGGGTACTTCCGCAGTCGGCACATTTTAAAATGCCCCGGAACTTATTCTCATACCCGGAAGTACAGGGCTTGACTTTCGTATGACGGTCAAGGATTTCCTGCACCGTGTCCCATGTGTGTTCATCGACAAGTGCCTCATGGTCACTGGGAATAATGGTTCGCTCACTCATGGGGATATAACCCCTTGTTTCCTGCTTGAAATGCTTCTTATCATATTTCTGCACCCAGAAATAGCCTTTGTAAAGCGGGTTGCGTAAAATCCGGATAACGGTTTCCTGTTTCCAGCTATAGGCATCATCTTCTTTTACCAGAAACTTTCCAAAATATTCCGGTTTATAATATGCCGGCTTTGGGATTTTCTGTTCATAAAGGATTTTCCCGATTTTATTGTTTCCCATTCCCTGAAGTGCAAGCTGGAAAATATAACGGACGGTTGGTGCGGTTTCTTCATCAGCAATCAGGTGGTTTTTATCCTCCGGGTCTTTCTGATACCCGAATGGTGCGTGTGTTCCCATGAATTTTCCCTGGCTTGCCCGGATGTACTTACCTGACTTCACCTTTTTAGAAACATCCCTTGAATAAAACTCATTAAGAATGTTCTTAAACGGGGTAATATCCATCTCACCGCTGTTTGCGGAATCCACACCGTCATTCACGGCGATATACCGTACCTGATGTTTTGGGAAAAATACCTCGATATAAGCACCGCTCTCCAGATAGTTCCTGCCTAATCTTGAAAGGTCTTTTGTGATCACACAGGTAACTTTTCCTGCTTCGATGTCCGCTATCATCTGTTGAAAGGACGGACGGTTGAAATTCGTACCGGAATAACCATCATCTACATAAAACCGATAATTATAAATTCCCAGTTCTTCTGCTTTTCTTGTAAGGATCGCCTTCTGGCTCTGGATGCTCATGCTCTCGCCCACGTTGCCGTCATCCAATGATAATCTTGCATAAAGTGCTGTCCATGTTTCTCTGATTTCTGTTGTCTGCATATTGACCTCCTGTGGTTTCTTCAATATCCAGTGACAGAAATACGCTGTCTTTATTATAGCGATTCCTGCCACCTCCTGCAACTGCTGATTTTATTTTTCCGGTGAAATCTGCATCTTTTCTCATCCCACCTTTTTCTGATTTTCCAGTTTCTCCTTTACATTCTGTTTCGCCGCTTCTTCACTAACGGCAGTCAGTACCTTTTCCATGCTCTCCTTGCCGGAATAAACGTGTTCCACCACATAGCGGATCGGTTCTCTCCGGCGGTTCCCTGCTTTTCTCTGCATAAAATCCCTCCATAAATACCAATGCTGGCAGAGGATTATCCCTGCCAGCACACCAACTGTCAAACTATTGTTTCTGTTTTTCGTAGTCCTGCAATCTTTACTCATTGCAATCTCCTTTCTGCCTGCCGGGGAACATCCCGGCAGATTTTCCTTAACGATGTATAAATCTAAAGTTCCATTTCCTGATGTTTCTTCTTTTGCTTCTGCCCCCTGTCCATTTTTTCATGCTGTCGGCTCTGGGACTGGTCTTTGTTCTTCTGATCCCGCTCATCCATCTTCCGGTTATGACGAAGCAGCTCCACATAGGCAAGATTGACGGTACTCCTGCCGTAACGTCTGGACTGTTTCTCGTATTCCTGTGTCAGCTCTTTGATCTGTGCTTCCCACTTTTTCGGTGTGAATTTTTCTCCTTCCCGAAGAAGTTCATAGACCGGAATACGGAGTTCTTTCGCCGTTTCCAGTTCTTTCTTATGCTGGCTGTGATAAACTGCCTGTGCGATTCCTTTCTTCTGCAGATATTCATTACGGATGGGAATGTATGGAGCATAGGCGGCATAAGCCTCTGACAGTTCCTTTAACCGCCGGATTTCCCTTCCATCTCTGTTGCAGATTTCCTCTGCTTCTTTCTTGGATGCTTCTTGCTGTACTGCAAAGGTTTCCAGTGCTTC
>OGIO01000798.1_pt1 | contig 32985 bp, 29 predicted proteins | sample 1571841 | NCBI WGS metagenome assembly OGIO01 (sample SAMEA2582111, study PRJEB24529) | metagenome | biome: Human gut stool | place: China | collected 2011
GATAGATAAAGCTCAGCATCACCGGCACATAGAAGATGCCGAAAAATGCTGCCATGATCTGCTGGGTATTGTATTTAGGATAGGAAATCACATATTCCAGCATGATCAGCATAAATGCCGCAACCAGTGTAAGCCACAGATTTTCTTTCCATGCCGGATCACCACCACAGACAACAAAGCTGATGAACGACCACATTCCCGCACCAATCATGCCGATCCACCAGAGAGTATCCCCCCTGGGAATCTCCAACACTCGATAGAATTCATGAAGGCCAATAAAACCCGCCAGTGTTACTGCGATCCAAAGCGGCCAGCTGCCAAATGCACAGGTCACGCCAATGATTACCAGCAACAAAATACCACTGGTCAGTCTGGTTAAAAATGCTTTCATTCTTCTTTCACTCCCCCATACCGACGGTCACGGCCATTGTATTTTTCAATCGCTTTTTCAAGCTCCGCCTTATTAAAATCCGGCCACGGTACATCAGTAAAATAAAACTCTGTATAAGCAAGCTGCCACATCAGATAATTGGATAATCTAAGCTCTCCGCTGGTACGGATCAGAAGATCCGGATCAGGGATTCCTGCTGTATCCAGATGATCACTGATCACCTGCTCTGTAATATCCTCCGGTGCGATTCCTTCTGCCACGATCTTTTTCACTGCACGGCAGATCTCATCCCGACTTCCATAATTAATGGCAATCGTAAAGTTCAGTCCGTCCTGATCCTTAGACTCTTCCTCCAGCTTTGCAATGCTTGCCTGGATATCCTCTGCCAGTCCGCTCTTATCTCCGATCACACGCACACGCATATGATTTTTCTTCGCCGTCTTGACACAGGTCTTCATATAATTGCGCAGCAACGTCATCAATGCATCCACTTCATCCTTGCTACGCTTCCAGTTCTCCGTGGAAAATGCATAGACTGTAAGATATTTGATACCCATATAATATGCATCTTCACAGATTTTCTCCACATTTTTTGCTCCCTGTACATGTCCATAATTGCGGGGCATGCCTTTTGCTTTGGCCCAGCGGCCGTTTCCATCCAGAATGATCGCCACATGCTGCGGAATATTCATACCGGTTTCCTCCAAATTCTCTCTAAAACGTGTTTTAGGCTGCTGTCGGACAAGAAGACCCGTGATTCACAGCTCTCCTCATGTTACCCAACAGCAGCCTCCCTCATTGCATGCCTATACGGTCATGATCTCTTTTGTTTTCTCTTCTACAGCTTTATCAATGTCGCTGATGTATTTATCAGTCATCTTCTGTGCCTGACTTTCCAGATCCTTCTGATCATCCTCCGTCAGCTCATTGTTCTTGTTCATCTTCTTGAATGCTTCGTTTGCATCACGACGGATATTGCGGATCGCAACCTTTGCCTCGTCGCCTTTTTTCTTCACATCTTTGGCAAGTGCTTTTCTGCGCTCCTCAGTGAGCTCCGGAAAGATCAGGCGGATAGACGTACCATCGTTGGTCGGGTTGATACCAAGATCAGAAGTCATGATCGCCTTCTCGATCTCACGAATCAGCTTTTTCTCCCACGGCTGGATCTGAATGATTCTTGCCTCCGGTACAGAAATATTTCCTACCTGCTGAAGCGGGGTCGGAGTTCCATAATAATCAACTTTGATCTTGTCCAGCACATGCGGATTGGCACGTCCTGCACGGATTGCTGCGTAATCTCTCAGCAGCGCATCAAATGATTTTGTCATCTTGCTGTCATATACTTTTAATCTCTCATCCATCTATATATCCTCCCTTATACGGTCACTTTTGTTCCGGAAAATTTTCCTTTTAATGTATTAACGATACTGTTTTCTTCATTCAATCCAAATACCATCATCGGCATCTTATTCTCCATGCACATGATAGATGCTGTCAGATCCATCACGCCCAGCTTCTGATCGATCACCTGCTGAATCGGGATCTCATCATATTTCTTTGCTTCCGGATTCACCTTCGGATCGCTGTCATAGACACCGTCCACTGCCTTAGCCAGCAGAATCACATCTGCCTCGATCTCCACTGCCCGAAGAGTTGTGGTGGTATCGGTGGAGAAATACGGATGTCCGGTTCCGCCTGCGAAGAAGGTCACTACCCCTTTCTCCAGGCACTCAACAGCTGCATCCTTGGTAAACATCTCAGCCATCGGTCCCATGGTAAACGGAGTAAATACCTTGGTCTTCATTCCCACGCTGCGGAAAATCTCAGACACATAGATACAGTTCATCACAGTTGCCAGCATACCGATCTGGTCAGATTTTGTACGGTCAATATTGTTGCTGGTACGGCCTCTCCAGAAATTGCCTCCTCCGATCACAATAGCTACCTGAACACCGCTGTCACACACCTGCTTTACCTGTTCTGCAACCTGAAGGCAGGTTGCCTCATCAAATCCGGTATGCTTCTCACCGGCCAGAGCTTCTCCACTCAGTTTCAAAAGTACACGTTTCATATCGCACCTCAATTTTTTCTCGCAGCACGCAGTATCCCCGCATGCCTCATATCTGTCGTTATTCTACCATAACACCAGAAGATTTTCAACTGATACGTCAGTCGTCGGAACGGATTCCAGTCACTTCTTACAGTTGGTCTGAATCCAGCAGAATCGTGAACGGACCATCATTTAACAATTCCACCTTCATATCCGCGCCAAATTCTCCTTTTTCCACCACCGGTACCTGCTCTTTGCATTTTGCAATGATGTACTCATACATTTCGTTGGCCATATCCGGCTTTCCTGCCTCAATAAAGCTCGGACGGTTACCATGACGGCAGTTTGCATAGAGAGTAAATTGTGAAATCAGCAGAAGTTCACCTTCCACCGTATGTATATCCAGATTTGTCTTGCCGTTCTGATCCTCAAAAATGCGAAGTCCCAGCAGCTTTTTTACCATTTTATCAGCAATCTCTCTCGTGTCTGTATCCGCTACACCGATCAGTACCATAAATCCATTTCCGATCTTTCCGATCACCTGACTATCTACCGTGACAGATGCATGTGTCACTCTCTGTACTACAAATCTCATATTTCTGACTCCTGTCTCTTATCTTCTATAGGGTTCGCAGATCCACATCTGCAATGGCCTTTACTTCCTGATACAGTCTTCCCACCGGCAGACCAACCACATTGTTGTAATCACCTTCGATTCCGGATACATATGCGGCAAAGAGCCCCTGGATGCCATATGCCCCGGCTTTATCCATGGGTTCTTTGCTTGCTACATACGCCTGGATCTCCTCCTCTGTCATAGGAAACACATGCACACGGGTAGTCTCTGCAAAATTGATGGTGGTCTCCACCTCTCCTTTTTTCAGGATCACAGCCACACTGGTCAGCACCTCATGATCCCGTCCCTGAATGCGGTGGATCATCCGGACCGCATCTTCCGGATCCTTTGGTTTTCCCATGATCTCGCCGTCTACAGCGACCACAGTATCCGCTCCGATCACCACATCTGCATCCACGCGGCCCGCAACCTCCTGCGCTTTCTGCATGGCAAGCTCCTTGACCGCTTCCTCCGGATCATCCGTCGTTATCTTTTCTTCACCTTCCGCCTTCACCACTTCAAAGGAGATGCCGATCTGTGTCAGCAGTTCTCTTCTTCTTGGCGATCCGGAAGCCAATATGATCTTCTTCATTTGTTTTCTCCCGTCCATAAACTGGTTTTTAAGCGCCAGTCAGTTCTGCATTATCATATCATCTATGCCGGTTTCTGTAAATCATGAACTTTTCTCCTGTCCGTCATCAACAGCAAAAGGATTCCGAAAAGATGCCAGCTCTCCTAATTCTTCCTGTATCCGCAGCAACTGATTATATTTTGCCGTCCGCTCCGCCCGGCATGGCGCACCGGTCTTAATCTGTCCAGATCCGCAGGCTACTGCCAGATCTGCGATCATATCCTCTGAAGTCTCACCGCTGCGATGAGATATAATGGTGCGATATCCGGCCTTGTGAGCCATATGGATCGCATCAAAAGCTTCCGTCAGCGTTCCGATCTGATTGAGTTTGATCAGAACCGCATTGGCCGTCTGAAGCTTGATCCCACAGCTGATCCGCCTGGTGTTCGTTACAAACAGATCATCTCCTACCAGCTGAATATTCTGACCCAGACGACAGGTAAGCTTCTGCCAGCCTTCCCAGTCATTTTCCGCCAGTCCATCTTCAATTGATACCAATGGAAATTCTGCCGTCAACGATTCATAGTAATCGATCATCTCATTTGTACTCCGACTAATCTGACAGCCTTCCTGGCTTCCTTCTCCTGGAAAATCATAACAGCCAGTCCGTTCATTTAACAACTCGCTGGCTGCTGCATCCATGGCAAACACCACATCTTTTCCCGGATCGTATCCCGCCAGTTCTACTGCCTTCATCAGATATTCCAACGCTTCCCTTGCATTTTTCAGATCCGGTGCAAATCCGCCTTCGTCACCAACTGCACTGACCATCTGATCTTTGTTGAGAATCAGTTTTAACTTGTGGTACACCTCTGTTCCCATACGAATGGATTCCTTAAAATTCTCTGCACCTACAGGAAGGATCATAAATTCCTGAAAGTCCAATGAATTCTTTGAATGACGGCCTCCATTCAATATATTCATCATAGGAACCGGCATGCTGTCTGTCCGAATACCACCCAGATACTGATATAAAGGAAGTCCCAGTGCCTTTGCAGAAGCTTTGGCAACCGCCATAGAGACCGGCAGGATCGCATTGGCACCCAGGTTAGACTTATTTTCCGTACCATCCGCATCGATGAGCAGATGGTCGATATATCCCTGACTCAACGCATTTTCCCCCAGCAGAGCATTGGCGATCTTTGTGTTTACATTGGAGACTGCCTTTTCTACTCCCAATCCCAGGTAACGTTCCTGTCCATCCCGCAGTTCCACCGCCTCATACTGCCCTGTAGATGCTCCTGACGGAACGGATGCCCTTGCCTCATAGACACCATCCAGCACCACCTCCGCCTCCACAGTAGGGTTTCCCCTGGAGTCCAAGATCTCTCTTGCGTAAATATAGGTGATTGGCAGATATCGATTCATAAAAAAAGAACCTCCTATACTATTTTTTCATAGTATAGGCAGGTTCCTTTCTTTCTATTCGGCAGCTACCAGATACTCGCTCTTCACGTAGCCTTCCTCATTATTCTTGCTGGTGCATCGAATCTGTACCCATTCCTGAGATGCATCACCAAGAACTTCTACCGTATCTCCATTTGTCAGACTGGTTACGACAGAGCTGGTGGTATTAGCTTCACTCCTTACATTCAAAGAGCTTGCATTGACCTTCATAGTCACAGTCTGCGGCTCTTCCGGTTTTGCTTCTTCCTCTTCCGGAGCAGTCTCTTCAGTCTCCTCTGTCTCCTCAGCATCCGCTTCCTCAGCAGGCTCTGTATCATCAGCAGTATCACCATCACCCTTGATCACCAGATCGGCAGCTGCATCTTCATCTTCCTGCTGTTCTTCTGTCTGAGACGATGTCGCGCTGTCACTCTTGTTTCTTCCCATGAACCACATAGCACCAAGTCCGATCACAACACAAAGAATCACTGCAACAACTGCTCCAATAATGATCATCTTACGGCCATCGTCTTCCAGATCCCAGTCGTAACGATCCTCATCGTCTTCGTCATCCTCGTCGTCTTCGTCATCATATTCTTCATCATCGTCATCGTATTCCTCATCCTCGTCGTCTTCATCGGAATACTCTTCTTCGTCCTCATCATCCTCTTCTTCAATGACAGGCTCTGCTTTTTTCTTCTTCGGCTTTTCTTCTGTCAGATCCACATCTGCCACAAAATACTCAAAGTTGTCTTCTTTCTTCGGCTGTTCTTTCACGCCTGCAGCAGCGGATGCCTTCTCATAGGCCACATCCACCCAATCAGCAGCTACTGCCCCAAGGATCTGACGGTCTGCGCCTGCCAGAATCGTCTTCCAGCCTGCCAGCCATACAGCATTCTCCTGCGGCTGTCCCTGTGTAAGGGTCGGAAGAATCTTCTCCAGCTTCTCAAGCTCGCCTTCGATCTTCTCCGAAGCCAGACCAAGCACTGCGCCGATCTGTTCAGCGCTGAAGTCATCCTCATAAGCCATCACCAGCATCACACGATGGAGCAGCGGAAGCGCCGCCAGAATCTGTGCCAGATTCTGTGCTTTTCCCGGAGCCTCTTTGTGCTGAACGCTTAAAAGCTTCTGATATTCGCGGCGGATCTTCTTATAATACTGCTGCCAGAACCAGAGATTCTGATTCTCTGCTTTCAGTGCTTCGCCGATCTCTTTTAATACACCTGCATAAAAATCTTCCACCAGACTCAATGCCTGTTTTTCTTCCTGTGTGATCAGAAAACTCTTGCAGTATACCTCTTCATAAGTTGCATCGTATATTTTTCTATATGCCCCGTCAGCACCTTTTTTCAGATCTTCCAGGGCACGTTTCATCTCCAGTACCATAAGCCACTCCTATTTTACAAGCAGAGATTTTCCAGTCATCTCAGCAGGCTGCTCCATTCCCATCAGTTCCAGCAGAGTCGGTACGATGTCTGCCAGGCATCCGCCTTCTCTCAGCGTATATTTCGGATCCGCATTTACAAGGATGAACGGAACCGGGTTGGTGGTATGAGCAGTGAACGGTTCACCGGTCTCATAATCTTTAAGCTGCTCTGCATTTCCATGGTCAGCACAGATAAACATCTGTCCGTCCACTTCCTTGAGTGCCTCTACTGCCTTGCCAACACACTCGTCAACAACCTCGATGGCTTTGATAGCTGCAGCCTCTACACCTGTATGACCTACCATATCCGGGTTTGCAAAGTTGATGATGATCACATCATATTTTTCAGAACGGATTGCCTCACACAGACGGTCGCATACTTCATATGCGCTCATCTCCGGCTTCAGATCATAAGTTGCAACTTTCGGAGATTTTACAAGGATACGATCCTCGCCCTCATTCGGCTGCTCCACTCCTCCGTTGAAGAAGAAGGTCACATGTGCATATTTTTCTGTCTCAGCAATACGTGCCTGAGTCATGTGATGTGCTGCCAGATACTCGCCAAACGTATTGTGGAGTTCTACTTTCTTGAATGCAATGATCGTATGCGGAATCGTTGCATCATACTGAGTGAAGCATACATATGTCAGATCCAGCTTCTTCTCTCTTGCAAATCCGTCAAACTCATCTGCACAGAAAGCTCTGGTAATCTCTCTTGCACGGTCCGGACGGAAGTTGAAAAAGATAACAGAATCCTTGTCCTGAATGGTCGCGGTCGGGTGTCCGTCTTTCATAACCACGCTCGGTTTTACGAACTCATCGTATACATCTTCCTTATAAGAATTCTCTACAGCGCAGATCGGGCAGTCAGCCGGGATGCCTTCTCCCTTGGTCAGAGCCTTGTATGCCAGCTCCACACGATCCCATCTGTTATCACGGTCCATAGCATAATAGCGACCCATAACGGTTGCCACTTCTCCAACACCGATCTCTTTCATCTTATCAACTAACTGGGCAACAAAATCTTTTCCAGATGCAGGCGGTGTATCACGGCCATCCAGGAAGCAATGTACATATACTTTGTGAAGTCCCTGCTGCTTTGCCATCTCCAGAAGTGCATACAGGTGAGTATTGTGGCTGTGAACGCCTCCGTCAGAGAGTAGTCCGTACAGATGAAGTGCGGAATCGTTCTTCTTGGCATTATCCATAGCTTCCAGAAGTGCTTCATTCTTGAAGAAATCACCATCCTGGATCTCTTTGGTGATACGAGTCAGCTCCTGGTATACGATACGGCCTGCGCCCATATTCATATGTCCAACCTCAGAGTTACCCATCTGTCCATCTGGAAGTCCTACTGCCAGTCCACTGGCATTTCCTTTTACATACGGATACTCAGCCATCAGTTTGTCCATCACCGGGGTATTCGCCTCAGCGATCGCATTGGCTTCTTTTCTGTCATTCAGTCCATAGCCATCTAAAATCATCAGCACTGTTGGTCTTTTGCTCATTTTTTCATTCTCCTTTATCTTATCTATGTATACGGCCTGTCTTCAGAACAAACCTGTAACTAGCCATATGTCATTGTACATGATGTCCGCAGAACATGCAAGCCGTCACTTGACAAATTCAGAGAATTTTCATTTCTTCTCTTACTATATTGTCTGATAAACAGGATCTTTTCTTAAAAAGCAAATAGCCAGACGATTCCTTACTTGGAACCATCTGGCTATATACATTTCACTTATTCAGTGACTTATTTCCAGTTTACGATCTTTCCGAAATCTGGTTTCAGAGCAGCTCCTCCAACCAGTCCACCATCGATATCCGGCTGTACGAACAGCTCCGGAGCGGTAGCAGCATTTACAGATCCGCCGTACTGGATACGGATTGCTTCTGCAGTTGCCTCATCATAGATCTCAGCGATGCACTCACGAATGCCTTTGCAAACTTCCTGTGCCTGCTCGGTAGTAGCGGTCTTGCCGGTACCGATTGCCCAGATCGGCTCGTAAGCGATAACAGCGGTCTTAGCCTGCTCAGCAGTTACTCCAAGGAAACCAACTTTTACCTGCTGACGGATGAAATCCATAGTTACGCCCTGCTCTCTCTGAGTCAGAGTCTCACCGCAGCACATGATTGGAGTCAGACCATGCTCAAATGCTTTCAGCATCTTCTTGTTTACAGTCTCGCTGGTCTCTGCGAAGTACTCTCTTCTCTCAGAATGACCAAGGATTACATATTTTACTCCTACGTCAGTCAGCATGTTCGGGGAGATTTCTCCGGTGTAAGCACCTTTCTCCTCAAAGTACATGTTCTCTGCACCAACCTGGATATTGGAACCTTTAGCAGCTTCCATTACCGGAATGATGTCGATTGCCGGTACGCAGAAAACTACATCTGCATCTTCTGTTGCTACCAGCGGTTTCAGTGTGTTAACCAGCTCTACTGCCTCACTCGGAGTCATGTTCATCTTCCAGTTTCCGGCAATAATTTTCTTTCTAGCCATTTCTTATATCCTCCTGATATACTTTATAAAATATCCGTCTACAGCTGAAACTGCCACGGTATTTTACGAAAACTTATTTGTCATCAGCAGCCATAACACCCGGAAGCTCTTTACCCTCCAGGAACTCAAGGGAAGCTCCGCCACCGGTGGAGATATGAGTCATCTTATCGCCAAATCCAAGAGTATTAACTGCTGCTGCTGAATCTCCGCCGCCGATGATAGTGATTGCATCGGTCTCAGCAAGTGCTTTTGCAACTGCGATGGTTCCTTTTGCAAGGATCGGGTTCTCAAATACACCCATCGGTCCGTTCCATACAACGGTCTTAGCAGATTTTACAGCATCAGCGTAAAGCTCTGCAGTCTTCGGTCCGATATCCAGTCCCATCATATCAGCCGGAATTGCTTTGCTGTCTACAACTTCTACAGCAATTTCAGCATCGATCGGATTCGGGAATGCTGCTGCAATGGTAGTATCTACCGGAAGGAGCAGTTTCTTTCCAAGCTTTTCAGCTTTCTCAAGCATCTCTTTGCAGTAATCAAGTTTTGTATCATCTACCAGAGAAGTACCAACTTCTGCGCCCTGTGCTTTCAGGAAGGTATAAGCCATTCCACCACCAATGATCAGAGTATCACATTTCTCCAGCAGGTTGGAGATAACGTTCAGCTTGTCTGCTACTTTTGCACCACCAAGGATTGCAACGAACGGACGAACCGGATTCTCTACTGCATTTCCAAGGAAGTTGATCTCTTTCTCCATCAGGTATCCAACTACATTCTGTCCGCCTTTTGCGCTGATGAATTTGGTAACACCTGCAACAGAAGCATGTGCTCTGTGAGAAGAACCAAATGCATCGCATACATAGATATCAGCCAGGTCAGCCAGCTCTTTGCTGAACTCTTCACCATTCTTGGTCTCCTCAGCACCACGGAAACGTGTATTCTGAAGAAGAACTACATCTCCATCTTTCATCTCAGAAACTGCTTTGGTAGCTGCCTCTCCGGTTACATGATAATCAGATACGAATACTACCTCTTTGCCAAGCTTCTCAGACAGACGCTTTGCAACCGGTGCCAGGGATTCTCCCTCGTTCGGACCATTCTTTACTTTTCCAAGATGGGAGCAAAGGATCACTTTTGCACCATCACCTATCAGCTTTTTGATAGTCGGAAGTGCTGCAACGATACGGGTCTCATCAGTGATCACGCCGTCTTTCAGCGGTACGTTGAAATCGCATCTTACAAGGACACGTTTTCCTTTTGCATTGATATCATCAACTGTTTTTTTATTTAATGCCATGATAAATAACTTCCTTTCTTTCAGGATCTTTTACAAAGACGAAAAAAAGGTCCGGTCCTGAAGACCGGACCTTTTGAGGTCTTAAACAATCAGCCCGCCATGCCCCTCGATTCCACTTCGTTTCATCTCGGTGAACGGGCTATCGCCCTATAAAAGTCGCAAACTCCAGCCGCTCATGTGCAAGCACATAGCGCCTGCATTTTACGCCTTTTGCATGGCTTAATACTTACGCAAGCTCAGCGAAGTATTTGATAGTACGAACCATCTGAGAAACGTAGGAGTTCTCATTGTCATACCAAGATACAACCTCAACCTGGGTCTTTCCATCCGGAAGCGGGGAAACCATAGTCTGGGTAGCATCGAACAGAGAACCAAATCTCATACCAACGATATCGCTGGATACGATCTCATCCTCGTTGTATCCGAAGGACTCGGTAGTAGCTGCTTTCATAGCTGCGTTGATCTCTTCTTTGGTTACAGCTTTGTCTACAACTGCGAACAGAAGAGTGGTAGATCCGGTCGGGGTCGGTACACGCTGTGCAGCACCGATCAGTTTGCCGTTCAGTTCCGGAATAACCAGACCGATTGCTTTTGCAGCACCAGTGCTGTTCGGAACGATGTTAACAGCGCCTGCACGGCTTCTTCTCAGATCGCCTTTTCTCTGCGGTCCGTCAAGGATCATCTGATCACCAGTGTAAGCATGGATGGTGCACATGATACCAGACTCGATCGGAGCCAGGTCGTTCAGAGCTTTTGCCATCGGTGCCAGGCAGTTGGTGGTACAGGAAGCTGCAGAAATAACAGTATCCTCTTTGGTCAGAGTTTTGTGGTTTACGTTGTATACGATAGTCGGCAGATCATTTCCAGCCGGAGCGGAAATAACTACTTTCTTAGCGCCTGCAGTGATGTGTGCAGAAGCTTTCTCTTTGGAGGTGTAGAATCCGGTACACTCCAGAACTACATCTACGCCGATCTCTCCCCACGGAAGCTCGGCTGCGTTAGCTTTTGCATAAATCTTAATCTCTTTTCCATCAACGATGATAGAATCATCAGTTGCAGATACAGTGTCAGCCAGAGCATATTTACCCTGAGAAGAATCATATTTCAGCAGATGTGCAAGCATTTTCGGAGAAGTAAGGTCGTTGATTGCTACTACCTCATATCCCTCTGCGCCAAACATCTGTCTGAATGCAAGACGGCCAATACGTCCGAATCCATTGATCGCTACTTTTACTGCCATGTTTCAATTCCTCCTAAAAGTTGAATAATGATATATTTCTGATCTTTTAACTCTTGCCATGATTGTTAAAAGAACATCAACCGTTACTTATTTTAACTGCTTTGCCTGAAAATATCAATACCAAAAATCAAGATTCCACATTTTTTTACTTTACTTTCCTGCTTTTTTCTTCTATCATGGGTCAGGACAGGACTATTTTTACACAGGAGGAACAGATTTTGGCAATTATTGCTGATACACATGTACATACTTTGTTCTCCGGTGATGGTTCATTTTCACCGGAAATTATGATTGAAAAAGCAATTTCACTCGGACTTTCCCATCTGTGTCTGACCGACCACATGGACTATGATTACACAGACGGCGGTATCTGCTTTGAATTTGACCCGAAAAAATATTTTGACTATATGGCTCCACTGAAGGAACAATATCAGGATCGGATCGATCTGATGATCGGTGTGGAACTCGGGCTGCAGCCCTATCTGTCCAGCCGGCATCACAATCTGGTGTTTTCTCATCCCTTTGATTATGTGATCGGCTCCATCCATCTCGTCAACAGCCGTGACCCTTACTACCCTTCTTTTTTTGAAGGGCGAGAAGAGCAGACCGCTTACCGGGAATACTTTGAATGTGTCCTTCAGAATCTGAAATCATATACGAACTTTGACAGTCTTGGACATCTTGACTATGTTGTTCGATATGGTCCCACAAAAAGCAAAAATTATGCATGGACACAATATCAGGAAATTCTGGATGCAATCCTTCGTATTTTGATCAAAAATGAAATTGCGTTAGAAGTCAACACGGGTGGATATAAATATGGTCTCGGCGAACCTAATCCTTGCGCAGATATTCTGAAACGTTATAAAGAACTTGGCGGGAAATTGCTGACCATCGGTTCAGATGCCCATGATCCTGCGTATCTGGCCTACGAATTCTCAAGATTACGAGAGTTGCTGATCTCCTGCGGATTTTCTTCCTATTATATATTCAAGAAACGTGCCCCGATGGAACTGCCTCTGTAGCCAACTATGACAGTCTGGAATGCAGCATAAAAACTTCTATAAAAACCACAACAACCCGGAATGACAGCAATAAATTGCGCTGTCACTCCGGGCTGTTATTTATTTACAGAATCGTTCCGCCGCCTGCCACATAGTCTCCATCGTAGAATACAACGGCCTGACCAGGTGTCACGGCACGAACCGGCTCATCAAAGGTGCATTCCACCAGATCTTCCTCGATCTTCCGCACAGTACACATGGATCCGCTGTGGTTATAACGGATCTTTGCCAGAAAACGTGCTTCTCCTTCAATATCCGGCACACTCATCCAATTCAGACGATTCGCGCGAAGGGTTGTACGAAAGACGGCATCTGCTTCACCGATAACCACTTCACCGGTCTCCGGACGAATCTCTGTCACAACGACAGGTCTTCCCATGGCAAGTCCAAGCCCTTTCCGCTGACCAATGGTATAATGCGTGATTCCCTTATGCTTTCCGATTACAGTTCCGTCTGTCCAGACAAAATTTCCTTCTGGAATCTTCTTTCCAGAGTTCTCCTCAATGAACTTTGCATAATCTCCATCCGGAACAAAACAGATCTCCTGGCTGTCCGGCTTATGAGCCACTGGAAGACCCAGCTCTTCTGCAAATGTGCGGATCTGATCCTTGGTGTACTCTCCCACTGGCATCAGTGTTTTTGACAGCTGTTCCTGTGTCAGATTATACAGTGCATAAGTCTGATCCTTGGCCGAAGTCGCTGATTTACGCAGCGCATAACGTCCATTGGGCAATTTCTCGATCCGGGCATAGTGACCGGTTGCAATGTAATCTGCGCCAATATCCATGCTTCTCTTCAGCAAAGACTCCCACTTCACATAACGGTTACAGGCAATACAGGGATTAGGTGTATGTCCCTTTAAATATTCATCCATAAAATAATCAATGACATTTTCCTTGAAATCCTGTTTAAAATTCATGACATAGTAAGGAATCTCCAGGCGGGATGCCACTCTTCTGGCATCATCCACAGCAGAAAGTCCACAGCATCCGCCGTTTTCCTCCACCTGCTCCGGCACTTCATCCTGCCAGATCTGCATGGTCACACCCATCACGTCGTAGCCCTTCTGAAGAAGAAGCCAGGCCGCCACGGATGAATCGACTCCGCCGGACATTCCGACAACGACCTTTTTCTTCATCCTAGTATTCTTCCTCTTCTTCGCCTTCGTGAATATCTGACTTCGGTTTCTTCAGTCCTTCAATCTTAATATGATGTTTCTCTGCATAATCCCACAGTGCTGCATGGATTGCTTCCTCAGCCAGCAGAGAACAGTGTACTTTTACAGGTGGAAGTCCATCCAGTGCTTCCATAACTGCTTTATTGGTAACTTCCAGAGCTTCATAGATGCTTTTTCCTTTTACCAGCTCCGTTGCCATACTGCTGGTTGCAACTGCTGCACCGCAGCCAAAGGTCTTGAATTTTACATCACGGATGATCTGGTTGTCATCGATATCAAAGTAAATTCTCATGATATCACCGCATTTTGCATTACCAACTGTACCTACACCGCTGGCATTCTCAATCTCTCCTACGTTTCTCGGATGCTGGAAATGATCCATTACTTTATCGCTATACATATTCTAAATCCTCTTTTCTTATTAATGGCTGTAATTAATGATTCCGAATGAAATCCTCATACAGCGGAGACATACTTCTAAGTCTCTCAACGATTTTCTTAATACAATCTACTACATAGTCCACATCTTCCATGGTGGTCTCCTCGCTCAGAGTCAGACGCAAAGAACCATGTGCGATCTCATGAGGCAGTCCAATAGCCAGCAGTACGTGAGACGGATCAAGAGATCCCGATGTACAGGCTGATCCACTGGAGCCACAGATGCCATCCATATCAAGCATGATCAGCAGGGACTCACCCTCTACGAACTGGAAACTGAAGTTTGCATTGTTCGGCAGACGGTCAGTTCTGTGTCCATTCAGTCTGGTGTACGGAACTTCTGCAAGTACACGGTCGATCAGATGGTCACGGATCTTACGCTCTTTTGCAGTACGCTCTTCCATGGTATTTGCTGCACGTTCTGCTGCCACACCGTATCCTACAATACCCGGAACATTCTCTGTACCTGCACGACGTTTTCTCTCCTGAGCACCACCATGAATAAAGCTTCTGATCTTTACCCCTTTACGAATATACAGGAAGCCAATTCCTTTCGGTCCGTTCAGCTTATGTCCGCTGGAACTTAACATATCGATATGCAGCTCATCTACATTAATAGGAAGCTGTCCATATGCCTGTACTGCGTCGGTGTGGAACAGGATACCATGCTCATGAGCAATCTCACCGATCTCTTTGATCGGCTGAATGGTACCAATCTCATTGTTTGCAAACATCACACTGATCAGAATGGTAGTCGGACGGATAGCTTTTTTCAGTTCATCAAGCTTGATCTTACCAAACTCATCTACATCCACATAAGTGATCTCAAATCCATGTTTTTCCAGCCAGTCACAAGTATGCAGGATTGCATGATGCTCGATCTTAGATGTAATAATGTGATTTCCTTTGGAAGCATAAGCTTCTGCTGTTGCTTTCAATGCCCAGTTATCAGACTCACTTCCACCTGCTGTAAAATAGATTTCCTCCGGATTTGCTCCAAGAGTCTTTGCAATCTTCTCTCTTCCTGCAGTGATAGCTTCTTTGCTTTTCTGAGAAAAGCTGTAGACACTGGACGGATTTCCATACAGTTCTGTAAAATACGGAAGCATTGCCTCCACAACTTCCGGCGCAGTCTTGGTTGTCGCCGCATTATCCAGGTAAATTAATTTCTTCTCTTCACCCATGTTTTATCACTCCTTTTTCTCACAACATGATACTGGAATCTGACGTTTTTTCTGTACTTCCCGGCTTTCTGCCAGCAGATCACTGAGCATCATTTCATCTACAGTCTGGTTAATACTGTCATTGATCCGTTTCCATACATATTTAGTCACGCATACATCGGAACCATCACAGCCGCCCTGGTGTTCGATCCCCGGACACTCTACCGGATCCAGATTTCCTTCCAGGGCTCTCAGCACATCTCCTACTGAGATCTCTTCCACCGGCCGTCCCGGTACATATCCGCCTCCGGCTCCACGCACGCTTGTTACCAGATTTGCTTTACGGAGCTTCGCGATCAGTTGTTCCAGATAGCTCTCGGATATGTGCTGTCTGGCTGCAATACTCGCAATCGACACCGGAGTATTCTCCGCATATAATGCCAGATCGATCATCGCTCTGAGCCCATAACGTCCTTTTGTAGACAGCTTCATCTCTTTCACCCCGTTTCAATTCCGAGCTTTTTACTCGGATTTCATGTAAAAGAATAACACTGGTAAGCAGTTCTGTCAAGCACTCTTCTCTAATATATTATAGGAAAAAAGAACAGCGAAATTCTATGCGATCATTTCCTCATTTCATCAAAGGCACGCTCCTGCTGACCTGTGCAGGTCTTCTGTGCCGTTTTTCCGGTTTCTTCTATAAGATATTCCTGGCACATGCCCTGGGTGCGGAAGGAATCGGCATCTATCAGCTTATTTTTCCTGTATTCGCCGTATGTCATGCATGTACCGCCTCCGGTATTGAATCTGCCATCTCCCGTTTCACCGCCGGAGCTGTAGAAAAAGAACGAACCCATGCTTTGAAAGCCGGACTGTTCCTGTCCTTGTCCGCCTCTGTGCTGGTCTGCGTCCTTCTCTGGAATCAAGCAGAATTCATAGCAGACAAACTGCTCTGCGAAAGCCGCTGCGTCACACCTTTACGTATTCTGGCTCCGGTCATCCCTCTAAGTGCGATCCACGGCTGTCTCCAGGGATATTATCTGGGACAGAAGAAAGCATCTCTCCCGGCCATCTCCCAGATTCTGGAGCAGGCAGCAAGAATCAGTTCTGTGATCTTGCTTTACCGCATTTTTATCCAGGAGAGCCGGGCAATCACCCCCTCACTGGCAGTACTGGGGCTTCTCTTCGGAGAGGCTGCTTCCGCCCTGTTCATGCTCCACTTTACTGTTTCCGAAAAGCGTTCTACTCTGCCACTATCTGCACTGCGTATTCAATGCCGGAAGATTCTTTCCATGGCGTTGCCTCTCACCGGCAGCCGTTTAAGTCTGACACTCCTTCAAAGTGCGGAGGCAGTGCTGATTCCTGTAAGCCTCCAGACATCCGGTCTGTCTGTATCAGAATCCTTGAGTCTCTATGGCATCCTGACGGGCATGTCCTTGTCCTTCCTGATGTTTCCTAATGCAGTGACCTCTTCTCTGTCTGCCATGCTGCTCCCGGCCATCTCAGAAGAGCAGTCACGCGGCAATGAACAACGAATTTCTCTTTCTATTGAATATACGATTCTCTTCGGACTCCTCATGGGAATATTCTGTATGGGAATTTTTTTATTTTTCGGAAACGAATTAGGAACTGTTGTCTTCCACGAACCATTAGCCGGAAGCTTTTTGTGTACATTGGCATGGATCTGTCCATTTCTTTATCTTACTGGAAATATCAACAGCATTCTCCACGGTCTTGGCAAGACCGGCATCACCTTTATCAACCAGCTGGCGGCAGTGCTAGTGCGGATCCTGGCGCTTCTGCTCTTCGTACCTCGTTTTGGCATCGAAGGTGTTCTCTGGAGTATTCTGATCAGTCAGTTGCTGCTATGCATGTCCGGGCTTCTGGCAGTCTCCCGGCACATTCACCCAACCATCGGACTTGACGCCTATATTTTAAAACCTGCAACTGCCATGCTCTTATCAACCGGAGGTATTTATCTGTTGAAACCCTTATCTCACTGTATAGTTTTCCGTTCCTTATCAGCGATCCTGATTCTGGCAGGGAATCTCTGTCTGTGCGCGATCCTGTATATACTTCTGCTCCTGTCCTTCGGGATCTGGAAACTTTTCACTTCCGCCCGGGAGTTCTTTTATTTACAATCTCAGTGAAGTATACTATAATATTTTCGAATATCATTTCGCAAACATAGAAACTAGTAACAAAGGAGATTACCATGGGATTCACATTCAACAAAAAGCTGCCTATCCCCAAGGAGATCAAAGCCATGTATCCGCTTTCCCCGGAAAATGCAGCAAAAAAAGCACAGAGAGATAAAGAGATCCGCGACGTGATCACTGGTGCAGACGACCGATTTCTCGTAATCATCGGACCGTGTTCCGCAGATAATGAGCCTGCTGTCATGGATTACCTTCACCGACTGGTTCCGATCCAGGAGCAGATTAAAGATAAATGCATCATCATTCCACGTATTTATACCAACAAGCCACGTACTACCGGCGAAGGATACAAGGGTATGGTTCATCAGCCGGATCCGGAAGCAGCACCAGATCTTCTGGAAGGTCTGATCGCAATTCGTAAGCTTCATATCAGAAACATTGAGGAGACCGGTCTTACCGCAGCGGACGAGATGCTTTATCCAGAGAACTGGTGGTATCTGGCAGATCTGCTCTCTTATGTGGCAGTTGGAGCCCGTTCCGTAGAGGACCAGCAGCATCGAATGACTGTCAGCGGCTTTGATGTTCCGGCCGGCATGAAGAATCCGACCAGTGGCGATATGACAGTTATGCTGAACTCCGTTGTCGCTGCTCAGCATGCTCACTCCTTTATCTACCGGGGTTGGGACGTAGACACCACCGGCAACCCGCTTGCTCACACGGTTCTTCGCGGTGCTGTCAATAAGCGTGGGCAGGTTCTTCCGAATTATCACTACGAAGATCTGCGTCTCTTATGCGAGCTGTATGCTCAGAAAAGCCTCCAGAATCCAGCTTGTGTGGTAGATACCAACCATTCTAACTCCAACAAGCAGTATCTGGAACAGATTCGTATTGCCAAGGAAGTCCTTCACAGCCGCCGTTATAACAACGACATCCATAAGCTGGTGAAAGGACTGATGATCGAGAGCTACATCGAAGATGGCAGCCAGAAGATCCATGATCACATCTATGGAAAATCCATCACCGACCCTTGTCTTGGATGGGAAAAAACAGAAAGACTTCTCTACGAGATCGCTGAGGAGTGCTAGCACAAAAATTATCCTGCGAAAACTGTTCTTACCAGCAGTTTCCGCAGGACTTTTTATTTCACATATTTCTGAATGAAATCCAGTATGATCTTTCTCGTCTCCTCATAAGCATTGGCTGTCTCAAATCTCCGCTCCGGGTGCCACTGCAGCGCCAGAATCTTCATTTCATCCGAACCATAGGCCTCAACCACATGGTTTTCCCTGTCAATAGCAAGAGGTTCAAAGCAAGAAGCCAGACCTTCCTCATAGATACAGTCAGAATGATAATTGTTGACCCAGATATTTCGCTGTTCCTTCACCAGCCACACCTGATGATCCACGCCTCTGGTCCGGTTCACCGGAAGTTTCGGATGATACCAGAGCTTTCCGCCAAACATCACATTGATATACTGCATGCCGCGACAGGTGGCAATGATGGGAATCCCGTGAGCCACACAATAATGGATCACCTGCTCTTCCATCCGGTCACGGTTGGGCTGCAGCTCATCTTCATGAGGTCTGTCATACAACTGTGGCGGAAGAGAACCGCCTCCCACCACGATCAGAAGATCTCTCTTCTTATTAAAGATCATCTCCACATTTTTGGTAAAGTTGGAAATGGTCTTTGGAATAAATCCAAGTAATTCATAGAACCGTACATAGCCAGATTCCAGAATATCTACCGGATCTCCGTACTGATTGACCCCCTCTCTTTGGGTGATCAACGCACTTAAATTCCGATACTGAATTCCTTCCTCGATCTTTCCAGCCCGGCAGTCCAGTGTCAGATAGCTCAGAGAAGAAACATAATTATATATCTTCTCTCCGCAACCAATAGCAGCTGGTATTTCAAATTCCGCACATCGGATCGCCATATGGGAAGCCGCACCACCATAGCAGGTAATAAATCCTTTGATCCCTTTGGCAAATACCCACTCATAGCCAGGATCCGCCTTGGGAACTACTACGATCTTATCATGAATATCCACCCCCGGCTCTTCCTCCAGAAGTACCACTTCTCCCTCGATCCGTTTGGTTGTAATAAAATTAGGTCTTGCCTCGTAAACTTCCACCACATCAAGACTTTCACGGTTCAGGATCACCTCCGGCAACGAAAGCTCCCGATATTGCTGATACCGTTTATGTCTCCGTCTGATCTTCACCTCCAGTTGATCTCTCAGCTCTTCCATCGCCATATACTGAGGCAATCTGAAATCTTCAATTTCCAGCCAGGACAGATCATTTCTGGCGATCTCCATCTCATTTCCTGCACGTACCAGAAGTTCCAGAATGAGACTTAATGATTTTGTAAATTCAAATTTAAAATATTCCCGTTGTTCGATGGCGTAGCGGATAAAATGCAGCAACTGCTCGACACTTACCTGCAATCCAACTTCCTTCAAAGCCTCCGCCAGACGCCCCGGATTCAATGCATCTTCTCTAGCTTCCGCCTTGCCTTTACTCTTTGACGGCCCCGGTCGAAAATTCATCTGGTCATACCGCTCGGTACGGATATCATAGGTTCCCACTCGCAGATGACCATATTTTTCATTAAATTCCGCACGGCTGATCTCATCCATGGAAAATGCCCGAAAATCTTTTTCAAATTCCGTGGATACAGTAGATATTGATTGCATAAATGCATCTGTATCCTCCTGTGAAAACCAGGTCTTTCCTTCTTCGTCTGCTGGTCCGTTTTCTGTAAGACTCCGCAAAAATGCACGTGCCATAAATGCCATTCGTGCCTGTCTGGCAAACTGTGGTGTTCCATAATGCTGTAATCCTGCCCGTAGATTCTGAACTGCTCTGAGAATCTGATAAATATCTGCCTGTTGGTTTCTAAGAAGCCTCTCCTCTTTTTTTCGAAGTTCTTCCAGTTTCTGAAGACTTGTCATGTCTTCTGCCAGAATCTCATCAAACTGAAGGATTGCCGCCATTGTCACTTCTTTTAATTTTTCCGTTAGATCCTGACGGTCATCTTCCGTAAATCCATGCTCCAGCAGACATCTGGTTCGATTTTCTGTTCCAAAATCATAACTGGTAAACACGATTTCAAACTCGATCTTGTCATGAGCCGTCAGATTGTGTCTTAGAGCATCCTGATAATACCGCACCAGCCGGAGTGCCAGCTCCTCGTCCACCGCCTGCGGAATCAAAGAATAAAAAGCATATTCCAGACAGATGTACGGCTTATTTCCCACCCGGTGCATCAGATCTTCCTCAAGCTTCCGGAATCCGATCCGCGCAATTCCCTGATTCCAGGCCCGATGGGTAATGATTGCCCGGTAAAGAGAATAATCAAGAGGTCTCGGATTACTTCCGATGATCTCAGAAGGATTCCAGAATGCCATATCTGACATCATCATAGGCTCTTTGGTAATCACATTTTTATGTCGTTCATACATACTTCCCGCATCTTCCAGAAGTTCAAAAAATGCGTGGTCATCATAGTTTCCTGCCTGCTTATAGCTGGCCACCAGCGGCCGCATCTGAAACAGAATCACCTGGTAGTCCCTGTCAATGGCAAACTCAATATCAAGAGCCAGTCCATCCATAATATGCTCCAGCTCCCGTACTGCCAAAAGCAATTCTTTCCATGGTGAAGGCAGCCCCTCCGCCTTAATATTCCGGACGATCTTCATCATCCTTCCGGCAGAGCCGCTGGTCACACTGTCTGTAGACCCGGTCTCATCATAATTGATCAGATAATATGGTTTGTTACTTTGGATATCGCGGGTGAAGACCACACCCCCGAGCATGACATTTCTGGCCTGACACTGAATCAGCACTTGTTCTTCTTCCAGATTGTGAATATCCCGTCGATAGGACGCAATGACTGCATCCACCGCATCAATGATTTCCTGCTCACTGGAAGAATCCACATCCAGAATACTTTTATAATGTCCCGCATTAGAACGCTGGAAAGAATCTTCTGCGGTGGAAGAGCTTCTTACCACAATCCGCCTTCCCCTGAACTGATCCATGATCTCATGGCAGACGCCGATCTTATCTCTGTGGTAGTCTCCCACCTGCAAAATATACATTTCCTCAATCACAGACTCATGGATCAGACTTCTTAAGGCAAACAATGTGTCTGCCTTTGTGGAAATCAATTTTCTGTGTTCCATACTTCTCACCCTCTTGGATGTACTTTGCTGTATTCATTCTTTACTTCTGGCTGAAATCCTGCATAGATCTGTGCCGCCGTAAGATCTGAATACCCCAACAATTCCTGTATCATATGCATTCTTGCTCCGCCTGCAGCCATGTGCGCTGCACAGGAATGACGGAACATCCGCGGTGTAATATCTTTTTCGATACCAGCTCTCGCCGCATAACCTTTTAATACTTTCCAGAATCCCTGGCGGCTCATGGGTGCACCAGAGCAGTTCAGAAACAGAGTCTCTGTATCTTTCTTCAGAAATGCATCTCTTCCCCGTTCCAGATAGACCAGCAAAGCTTTTCCCGCTTTTTCGCCAAATGGAATCATACGTTCCCGACCTTCATCCCTGCACAGAATCCATCCAAAACGCAGATTCACATCCTCCATCCGAAGGCTGATCAGTTCACTGACTCTCATACCTGTGGCATACAAAAGCTCCAGCATAGCCTTATCCCTGCATCCTTTTGGCGTATCCTCGGTGGTCTGAGCAAGCAGATGCTCCATTTCCTGAATGGTCAGTATTCCTGGCTGCTTCTTCTCCACCTTTGGCGGTTTTAACGTAAATGCAGGATCTTCCTCGATCATATGCTCCCGAAACAGATACTCAAAGAACCCTTTCATCGAGGCAATATATCTGGAAATGGTAGCTGCTGCCATTCCATCCTTTTCCAGAAGCAGCACATAGGAATTCAGATGCGTGGTCCGCACCGCGGACACAGAATCCATTCCCTGTCCATGCAGATACGCGATCATCTTGGTCAAATCACTGTGATAGGACATGACCGTATTATGTGATGCCTTTCTTATATTTTCCAAATATGCGACAAAATATCGCAGTTCTTCTTCCATAACAACTCCTCGACCTCTGAAAACTGCATTGATATCTCCCTTCAGATCAGATATCAATATTAGATTCAGTATAGCCAAGTATGTTGTGAATTTCAATCTTTTTTTCACTATATTTTACGTAAAATCTGCCTGACAAGTCCCGGATTCAAGGCCGCCTCACATGCAACTCCAAAGAACAGAAAAAACAATCCCAAAGCCGCCAGAAAAACATATTTTTTTCGGTTCGATCCTCCACAGGAGGTCCACAGAATCACCCACCCAAAGGCCGGTACATAGAAAAGGATCTGCGGAAACAGTCCGGCTACACAGATCATCAGCCCCTTTCCACCCAGCTGGATCACTGAGATTCCCGCCATGGTTCCCCAGAGCATTCCTGTCAGAAATAACAGTCCAGTCAGTATAGCCGGTGCCAGCGGAAGAAATCCCGCGCACACAACTGCCAGATACTGACTTATCCGATAACCACCTATGTACAAGAACAATTTTTCTATATTAACAGACAGGGAAGCATATTGATTCAGAAAATATTCACTGAATAATCCTGTATCTGCTGTCGTTGCTTTTGTCTGTGCGATCAAAACACCTGCAATGATCCCTGCAAAGAATACCATCGGCCCTGGTTTCCACCTGATGCCGCTATTCGTATACTGCCTCCATATCCTCCCTAACACAAAAACACCTCCCCATCCATCTTATGGACGGGGAGGTGTCGGTATGACTCTATCTCAGATTTTTGTACATCTGTTGTACACTGCTTCCGATGCTTTGAGCACTGCATTGCGAAGGCCATATTCTTCCAGTGCTGCCACACCTTCAATGGTCGTTCCCGCCGGAGAGCATACCTGGTCTTTTAAGACTGCGGGATGTTCTCCAGTCTCCAACACCATGGCAGCCGCACCTTTCACTGCCTGTGCCGCAAATACATAAGCTTGCTTTCTTGGCATACCATATCTGACCGCACTGTCTGCCAATGCTTCAATGAACTGATAGACAAATGCCGGAGAGCTTCCACTGGCGCAGACTACCGCATCCATCAACCGTTCTTCGATAAATTCGGTCTTTCCGCAGGCATCGAAGAGCTTCTTTATCTCATCCATCTCCTCGCCTGACAATTCGCCCTGCTTCACACTGACACCTGTCATTCCCTCTCCAATCATAGCCGGTGTATTTGGCATGACACGGACGATTCTCTTATCATTGCCAAGGTTCTGCTTTAACTGGTCAATAGTCTTGCCAGGTGCCAGCGAGATCAATACATGCTCCGGTGTCACCATATAACGGATCTCTTTTAAGACCTCCTCATAGAACTGCGGTTTTACTGCCAACACCAGATACTTACAACGATTTGCACATTCTGCATTGTTGTCTGTATATTCCACCCCTGTCTCTGTATGAACTTTTGTCTTTGTTTCAGAAGTCTTTGCGCAGAAGATCATCTCTTCTGCTGGATACTCTTTTAAGGCTCCTTTCAGGATCGCATGTCCCATATTGCCCATTCCAATAAATCCAATCTTCGCCATACTATGTACCTGCCTTCTTTCTTTGTAAACAGAAAAGGATGCCGTATGTTACGACATCCTCTTTGTTATCTTTTATCTTAGTTATTTCGCGTATTCCGTTACCCTGCTTTCGCGGATCACGTTTACTTTGATCTGACCAGGATACTCCAGCTCTGCTTCAATCTGCTTGGAAATATCACGCGCAAGCAATACCATTGATGCATCGTCTACCTGATCCGGAACTACCATTACACGAACCTCTCTGCCTGCCTGAATAGCAAAAGACTTATCTACTCCCTTAAAGGAGTTTGCAATATCTTCCAGTTGTTTTAATCTGTTGGTATAAGTCTCCAGTGTCTCTCTTCTTGCACCCGGTCTTGCTGCAGAAATTGTATCTGCTGCCTGAACGATACATGCGATCAGAGATGTCGGCTCCACATCACCATGATGTGCTTCTACCGCATTGATAACAATCTGAGATTCCTTATACTTCTTACATAAATCTACGCCGATCTGAATATGGGATCCTTCCATCTCATGGTCGATGGATTTACCGATATCATGTAAAAGTCCGGCTCTCTTAGCCAGGCGAACATCAACACCGATCTCGCCTGCCAGAAGTCCTGACAAATGTGCAACCTCAATAGAATGCTTCAAAGCATTCTGACCATAGCTGCTACGGAATTTCATACGTCCAAGCAGACGTACCAGTTCCGGATGAATACCGTGTACACCAACCTCGAGAGTTGCTGCTTCTCCCTCTTCACGAATCATTGTCTCGACTTCTTTCTGAGCCTTCTCAACCATCTCTTCGATTCTGGCCGGATGGATACGTCCATCAACGATCAGCTTCTCAAGAGCGATTCTGGCTACTTCCCGGCGGATCGGGTCAAAGCCTGAGAGAATAACTGCTTCCGGTGTATCATCAATAATCAGATCCACACCGGTCATCGTCTCCAGAGTACGGATATTACGTCCCTCTCGTCCAATGATTCTTCCTTTCATTTCGTCATTCGGAAGCTGTACAACAGAAATTGTTGTCTCTGCCACATGGTCTGCTGCACATTTCTGAATGGCAGTTACCACATAGTCCTTTGCTTTTCTGTTTGCTTCCTCTTTCGCCCTGGCCTCCATTTCTTTGACCAGCTTGGCTGTTTCATGTTTTACATCGTCTTCAACTGTTTTTAAAAGATATTCTTTTGCTTGTTCGGAGGTAAGGCCTGAGATTCTTTCCAGTTCCTGCACACGTCTGACAGACAGCTCTTCTACTTCAGCACGTTTTTTTGCCAATTGCTCTTCCCGTGCTGCAAAGCCTGCTTCCTTACGCTCAATTGCCTCAGTCTTCTTGTCAAGAGTTTCCTCTTTTGCCAGAACACGACGCTCATAGCGCTGGAGCTCTGCCCTGCGTTCTTTGGTTTCTTTTTCTAATTCATTTCTGGTTCTCATAGACTCTTCTTTTGCTTCCAGCATCGCTTCACGTTTTTTCGTTTCAGCGGTCTTCAGCGCTTCGTCTACGATCTCTCTCGCTCTGTCCTCTGCATTGCCAAGCTTGGTCTCCACAACCTTTTTCCGATAACCGATTGCGCAAGGCCAGGTGATAGCTGCTGCAACAACAACTGCGACCAGAACTGCTATAGCCGTAACCATATACAGGAGCACCTCCTTATTCAATTTTCATTGTACATACACAACACTTAAAGTTTAATCTGTTTTTACAATTATGTCAAGTGTTGTCTGTCCGCTTTTGTATATTTTGTGCAATCAGTCAGTTTCTTTCATGACAGATATGATATCACTCATGCAAAATCCTTTTCTGGCAAGAGATGCTATCACACTCCGCTTCTGACGGTCATCTGCCTCCGCATTCCGATAATGCTTTTTTTCCAGATGCTTTCGGATCAGCTCACACTGATCCACCGGTTCCAGTTCTTCGTACACCTGCTGGATCAGTTCTGGGGATACTCCTTTACGGAACTGCAGTTCCTGTTCCAGCTGTCTTCTGCTCTTGCTCTGGCACCGGCACTCTATGTAGTTACGCACATAACGTTCATCATTGATATAACCAAAACTTTTTACATAGGCAATGACCTTCTCCACCATTTCAGAGTCAAATTCCGCCTGCAAAAGCTTTTCTCTGAGCTGCGCCTCTGTCCGGTCCATCCGTTCCAGAAGCCGTAAAGCTTTAAGCTTCGCCTGTCTCAGCTGTTCTTCCGGCATCAGCTCCTGCGGACTTCGCTTTATCTTCTTCCGGCACCGGTAATCCATAATATGCTCTTACTTTCCTCTCAATTTCATCACAGATCTGACGGTTCTCCTTCAGATACTGTTTTGCGTTCTCACGGCCCTGACCGATCTTAGCATCATTATAGGCATACCATGCACCGCTCTTGTTCACAATGCCACAGTTAGCAGCCAGATCCAGAATGTCTCCGATCGTGGAGATTCCCTGCCCGAACATGATATCAAATTCAGCCTCTTTAAATGGAGGTGCGATCTTATTCTTTACAACTTTTACTTTCGTATGGTTACCGATCACTTCTCCGCCCTGCTTGAGAGCTTCCGTACGACGTACATCCAGACGTACAGATGCATAGAATTTCAATGCACGTCCACCAGTTGTGGTCTCCGGATTTCCGAACATCACGCCGATCTTCTCACGAAGCTGATTGATAAAGATCACGATACAGTTAGTCTTGCTGACAACAGATGTGAGCTTTCTCAGTGCCTGAGACATAAGTCTCGCCTGCAGTCCCACATGAGAATCACCCATATCGCCTTCGATCTCTGCCTTTGGAACCAGCGCTGCCACAGAGTCCACGATCACAATATCCACTGCTCCAGAACGCACCATGGTCTCAGTGATCTCCAGTGCCTGTTCCCCATTGTCCGGCTGGGAAATGTAAAGATTATCAATATCCACACCAATATTTCTTGCATAGACCGGATCAAGCGCATGCTCTGCATCAATAAATCCCGCAATACCTCCACGCTTTTGTACCTCAGCTACCATATGAAGAGCAACCGTGGTCTTACCACTGGATTCCGGTCCGTAGATCTCAACAATTCTTCCCTTCGGAACACCTCCTGCTCCCAGTGCAATATCAAGACTTAAAGAACCAGTCGGAACGGTCTCCACCTGCATATGGGAAGTATCTCCCAGCTTCATCACAGAACCTTTCCCATACTGCTTCTCGATCTGGCTTAAAGCCGCATCCAGCGCTTTCAGACGGTCATCCTTTTTTACATCATCTTTTTTATTATCTTCCTTTGCCATGAATAATCTCCTTCAAATGATCTGTTTCACGATACGAACTTTTGTTCGATTTCCATGCATTCATCCTATCCTATTTCCAGACGATTGTCAAGTAAAAGTTCCCTGGATCACCATGGTTATTCTGTTGAAATTACAAAGACCCCGGGATACTTTCTCCCGGGGTCTGATGCCTTTTGTGTATTTGCGATGTGTTTGTGCAGTATCAGCTTTATATCTGATGCTTATTTCTTAGCGATATATCCTTTTGCTTTCAAAGTCTCTGCGCAGAGCACAGCTCCTCCTGCTGCACCACGGACGGTATTATGGGAAAGTCCTACAAATTTCCAGTCATAGATACTGTCTTCACGGATACGTCCTACAGAAATGCCCATTCCGTTCTCATAGTTTACATCCAGCTGTACCTGCGGACGATTATCTTCTTCCATATAGCGGATGAACTGCTTTGGTGCACTTGGAAGTCCTGCTTCCTGCGGGAATCCTTTGAAGTTCACCAGGCGATCGATCAGCTGTTCCTTGGTCGGTTTCTTGCGGAATTTTACAAATACAGCTGCGGTATGTCCATTCAGAACCGGAACACGGATACACTGACAGGTGATCTTTGGCTCTTCTGCTTTTACGATCACACCATCCTCAATGTGTCCCCAGATACGAAGCGGTTCCTGCTCGGATTTTTCTTCCTCACCACCGATATACGGGATAATATTTCCAACCATTTCCGGCCAGTCTTTGAAAGTCTTTCCTGCTCCGGAGATTGCCTGGTAAGTAGTAGCTACGACCTCATACGGTTCGAACTCTTTCCATGCAGTCAGGACCGGTGCATAACTCTGGATAGAGCAGTTCGGTTTTACTGCGATAAATCCTCTGGTGGTTCCCAGACGTTTTTTCTGATGTTCGATGACTTCGAAGTGCTCTGGATTGATTTCCGGCACTACCATCGGCACATCCGGGGTCCAGCGATGTGCACTGTTATTGGAAACAACCGGTGTCTCAGTCTTTGCATAAGCCTCCTCGATTGCTTTGATCTCATCCTTGGACATATCCACTGCACTGAATACAAAATCAACGCTTGCAGCTACTTTTTCTACTTCATTGACATTCATAACAATGATCTTCTTTACCGCTTCCGGCATCGGAGTATCCATCTTCCAGCGTCCTCCGACAGCTTCCTCATAAGTCTTTCCTGCAGAACGTGCACTGGCTGCAATGGTCACTACCTCAAACCACGGGTGATTCTCAAGCAATGAAATAAATCTCTGTCCTACCATACCGGTACCGCCAAGGATACCTACTCTTAACTTCTCGCTCATCTCTTTCATTCTCCTCTGTTTTATGCCCGCTGCACATGTCCGTATGTAGCGTACATTTGTATGTCCTCTGAAATATTACAGGATTTTTGATAAAAATGCAATACTTTTTTCAAAAACATATGAAATATATTTTAACATATCTATATACATACAACAACCGGGGCACCGACAAAATTGCCGATGCCCCGGATTTATATGGGATCCAAATATAAGGTAGCTGTCCTTTTATTTCTTTTGGATCAGATAATACGGCAGTGCAACAAAGATGCTGCCACCAATAATATTTCCAAGTGTTACCCACAGAAGATTGTGAAAATATCCTGCAATGGTAAGTCCTGCCACACCATTAGGACTCATCAGTCCGATTGCCATCACACTCATGTTTGCAATACTATGCTCGAATCCGCACACCATGAAAATAAAGATACACCAGAAGATCATGATCAGTTTTCCGGATTCTGTCTTCATCTTTGTACAGCACCATACTGCCAGACAAACCATCAGGTTGCACATAATACCTTTCACAAACAGCTGGCCGGCTGCTCCACCCATCTTGGTTGCCGCTGTATTTGCAAAAAATTCACCGACAGTCCCAGTCGGAACACCTGCTGCCACGAACATGACTGCCCCTAAAAGTGCTCCCACCAGATTACCAAGATAGCAGACTACCCATACTTTCACAGTATTTGCCCAGGACACCTGCCCCATAAAGGAACCGGCTGCCATCACAAAGTTATTTCCGGTAAAGAGTTCTGCTCCTGCCATGACTACCAGACTCAGTGCCGAGGCAAATGCGAAAGCCATGATCGGCTTGGTAATCGTACAACCTGCCGCAGTCAGATGTGCCCCAAGAGTAAATGTCACAAATCCTCCCAGTGCAATAAACATGCCTGCCACTATGGATGATACAAAATATCCCAGTGGACTCTTCTCCAGTAATCCAAGTTTTCCTTTTGCCGCGTTGCATACGCTCTGATACTCGTCTTTGAACATCTTCATCTCTCCATTCTGCTCTTGTTACCCTTTATCATTCTGCCAGATACTCAGAATCTTTATGGATCGCCCCCATATTAACGACCCGGGTCAAAGATTGTTATTATAATAACATACTTTTTCTCATGTGTGATTGTACACATTGTAGGAAAGGTTTTCCTAGAGTTTTTCGAAAAAAGACTTTACAATCTTCTATTTATCCGATATAATATCATTTGTTGTTATGCAACAAGCTTCCGTGGCTCAGTAGGTAGAGCGACGCACTCGTAATGCGTAGGTCACCGGTTCGAATCCGGTCGGGAGCTTCACGTAAAAGCCTTGATTTTTCAAGGTTTTTTTATTTTACGTCAGAAAGAAAACCGCCCGAAAACGGGCGGTTTTTCCTGTTTTGTCGACCGGTTGTCGACCATTCTTGCATTTATTCCAGCATCTACCAGCCAATCAGCCAGGAATAGATTCCTTCATATTTGTATCTGGAAGCATCCCAGGAGAAGTCCTTCTGCATACCGCGGGCCACCAGCTCGTCCCACTCTTTTCTATGGACAAAATAGGTATATTTCGCATAGTTGATAACTTCCATCATATCCCACGGATTGTAGTTGGTGAAAGAGAATCCATCTCCACGACCTTCATACTCATTGTAGGGTTCAACTGTATCTTTCAGTCCGCCAGTCTCTCTGACGATTGGCACGGTGCCATAGCGGAAAGAAATCAACTGTGTCAGTCCACATGGTTCAAATGCAGACGGCATCAGGAATGCATCTGCTGCTGCATACAGCTTATGAGACATCTCATCCGCATAATAAATATTGGCGGATACTTTGTTCGGATATTTCCATGCATAGTGACGGAACATATTCTCATAACGCTCATCGCCGGTTCCGATTACAACAAACTGCGTATTATCATCCACGATCTGTTCCATCACTTCTGCGATCAGATCCAGGCCTTTCTGATCTGTCAGACGGGAGATAAGACCGATCAACATCTTATTCTCATCTACTGTAAGACCCAGAGCTTCCTGAAGTGCCCTTTTATTAGCCGCTTTTCCTTTATGAACATCCTTGATATTGTAATTGGTATTGATCTTGCCATCTGTCTCCGGATTCCAGATATCGTAATCGATACCATTGACGATTCCTCTCAGATCCATGTGTCTTGCAGAAAGAAGTCCATCCAGTCCTTCGCCATATTGCGGTGTCTGAATCTCCTGTGCATAAGTTTCGCTGACAGTTGTAATATAATCTGCATATACCAGACCGCCCTTCAACATGTTGGCGTCTCTCTTATACTCCAGCTTGTCCGGGGTAAATACATAATCCGGAAGTCCTGTCAGTCCCTGCATCGTCTCAACATCCCAGATTCCCTGGAATCTCAGGTTATGAATCGTCATAACAGATTTGATGCCGCGATAAAATTCGCCTGCTGCGAACTCCGTCTTCAGATATACCGGAATCAGCCCTGTCTGCCAGTCATGGCAGTGGATCAGATCCGGGCGGAAGCCTACGATCGGCAGGATAGAGAGCACTGCCTTGTCAAAGAAAGCAAACTTCTCAATATCGGTACGGAAATCTCCGTACGGTTTAGATCCCCCGAAATAGACCAGATTGTCAATAAAATAATAGGTGACGCCCTCATACTCATAGGTCATGACACCTACATGTGCACCCGGATTATAAGAACCAGTTCCCATATAAAAATGCGTGATATACTTGAAATTATTTCGGAAATGATCTGGAATACAAGTATAGTTCGGAAGCACTACCCGGACATCCCACTCATCTTTATTGAATCCCTTCGGAAGAGCTCCACATACGTCCGCCAGTCCTCCTGTTTTCACGAACGGTACACACTCCGATGTTGCAAACAATATTTTTCTCATAAATGAGTCCCCCTGTCGCCATAAAGAGATATTTGATAGGAATATCATATCATAAATCAGATTATTTCTAAAGCACATTTTTCGGAAAGATATGTTTTTATAGTTACTTGCGATTTTCCTTGAAAAATCAACACTTTTATGTATAATAAGAATGGTGCGTTTTAATGTAAAAATTCTGATAAACTGAGGTGTTACAATGATTAGTGCAAATAACGTTACTCTTCGGATCGGCAAAAAAGCTCTTTTCGAAGATGTAAACATCAAATTTACTGAAGGAAACTGCTACGGTCTGATCGGTGCCAATGGTGCCGGCAAATCTACCTTCCTGAAAATTCTCTCCGGAGAATTGGAGTCTACCAGCGGTGACGTGGTGATTACTCCGGGACAGCGCCTTTCCTTCCTGAAACAGGATCATTTCCAGTATGATGAGTATACCGTTATGGATACCGTTATCATGGGAAATGCAAGACTCTATGAGATCATGAAAGAAAAAGAAGCCATCTATGCAAAAGAGGATTTCTCTGATGAAGATGGTATTCGTGCAAGTGAGCTGGAGGCAGAATTTGCACAGATGAATGGATGGGAGGCAGATTCTGATGCTGCATCTTTGTTAAATGGTCTTGGTATTGAAACTGATCTTCATTATAAGAAGATGGGTGAGCTTGATGGTCCAGACAAGGTAAAGGTTCTTCTTGCAAGAGCTTTGTTTGGAAATCCAGATATTCTATTAATGGACGAGCCGACCAACCATTTGGACTTAGCAGCAATCGACTGGTTAGAGGAGTTTTTGATCAACTTTGAAAACACTGTCATTGTTGTTTCCCATGACCGTTATTTCTTAAATAAGGTATGTACACAGATCGCTGATATTGACTATGCAAAGATTCAGCTGTATTCTGGTAACTATGATTTCTGGTATGAGTCTTCTCAGCTTATGATTAAGCAGATGAAGGAAGCAAATCGCAAGAAGGAAGAAAAGATTAAGGAGTTACAGGAGTTCATCCAGCGTTTCTCCGCAAATGCATCTAAGAGCAAGCAGGCAACATCACGTAAGAGAGCACTTGAGAAGATCCAGCTTGACGATATGCGTCCATCGTCCAGAAAGTATCCATACATCGACTTTAGACCAGACCGTACTATCGGAAATGAGGTTCTGATAGTCGAGAATTTAAGTAAGACAATCGATGGTGTAAAGGTGCTTGACAATATCAGCTTTACACTGCGTCATGACGATAAGGTTGCATTTGTTGGTTCAAACGAGCTGGCAAAGACAACATTATTCCAGATCTTAATGGGTGAGATGGAGCCAGATTCAGGTAGCTTCAAGTGGGGTGTAACAACATCTCAGGCATACTTCCCGAAGGATAACTCCGCTGAGTTTGACAGCGATCTTGTGATCTATGACTGGCTGCA
>OGIO01000802.1_pt1 | contig 32854 bp, 34 predicted proteins | sample 1571841 | NCBI WGS metagenome assembly OGIO01 (sample SAMEA2582111, study PRJEB24529) | metagenome | biome: Human gut stool | place: China | collected 2011
CATATTCCTGACAAATAGCACCAGAATTATCCGTCGAACCATCATTCACAATAATGACCTCGAACTGATTAAAAGTCTGTCCTAAAATACTATCCAGACATTGCCTTAAGTATTTTTCTACATTAAAGACTGGCACAATAATGCTAACGAGTTTTTTCATTTATAAATCTCCATCATAACTACAATTGGTTTTTATCTGTATAATCCTTTTTAAATAATGTCATGATTAATTTCATATCCATAAACATTAATGCTATCTAAAAATAGGTATTATTCATAAGAATTCATTAACTTCTCACTATACATATTTTCTAATCACTATTTACTCTATTATTACTAGTTACACTTGGTCTATCAATTACTAAGTATTCATTCAAAATTTCTTCAACTGCTATGAGGCGTAAACTATCACATAACCTATCACTGAAAGTTCCTTGCTCGCAAGTTTTATGACAAACAAAACACTTACTATCATTCATTATTGCATTTTACACTTTTTCCGAAGTCAAAGAAAAATATTACTAATACTCTTTGTGAACAGTACAATTAAAATGTTCGGAAATACTAGAGATATATGGGTAAGTTCATTTTAATAGTAAACTAGAACCAAGCCAAGAAGCTGGTTCCATTGAAATCTAAAAGGCGACACGTGTTCCATGAACTTGCTCAAGACCAGGTATGGCAAGAAATTGGTCACGATTAGCCAGGGAGATACCACCACCGGCTAAAATCTCCAACTGACCTTCTGCTAACCCAACCAATTCTGCATAACGTTTCAAGCGTGATTCTAAATCAGTCTCGGGAGTCCCAGCACGTGTGAGAAGACGCGTCACACCGTGGTCCTTAAGCCATTGGATAGCACTAGGTTGATCTGCTTTAGGAATCTGGTCAAAGGCCATATGCATGGTAACCTCTAAGCCTCGACAGGCATCTAGCAAGGCCTTTAGAGCCTCTGTATCGAGTTGATTTTCTGAAGTCAAAGCACCAAGTGCAAAGCCGTCAACACCCAAGTCACGCGCACATTTGATATCTTCTAGCATGATAGCTAATTCCTGCTGGCTATAGACAAAGTCGCCCCCTCGTGGACGAATCATCACAATCATCTTAGCCTGATAATCCTTGGCCAGCTCAACGGCTGCCTTTATGACACCATAAGAAGGCGTCGTGCCTCCAACAGCCAGATTATCACACAACTCCACGCGTTGAGCACCGGCTTTAAAAGCTTTTTCTAAGAGAGTGACATTCTCTGCACAAAATTCATATATTGGCATACTGAACCTCCTATTAGTTGTAGTAGTAGGCGATTACTACTTCTTCTTTTGTGGAAAAAGGGGAAGGCCGAGCTTGGCAATCTTTTCAGCCGGGGTCTTCATGCCATCCTTGACCCATTTGGAAATCACTGAAACAATAGCCGAGCTCCAGAAGGAATTGAGGTAACTACCAGCACCATTTGATGAGCTACCATTTCGTTTTTCCAAAAAATCATAAACTGCCTTGGTCAATACCTGCTCAAAATTATAATCAATGGCAAGACTGATGATTTTGGCTTCTTTTTTGACTTCTTTAAGGAGAGAAACCCAGACTTGGTAAAGATCTGTCTTGAGATTATAGCCATCTAAAGATTTGGTTATCTTTGCAATGCTAGACTCAAAAATAGACTTCAAAATCTCTTCCTTGGAACCATAATTGCGATAAAAGGCAGCACGGGATACACCTGCACGCTCAACCAGTTCCGATATGGTAATCTTTTTCAAGTCTTTTTTCTCCAACAATTGCAGGAGAGAAATTTCGATGGATTCTCGTGTAATTGCCTTGTTTTCTTGGTTAAATCGTTTCAGATTTTCCAAGGATTTCTCTGAGATTTTTCTTTCTGCCATAACATTCACTTTCTATCTGTCACACCTGATGAGATCTACTTTGATAGCAATGCACTTCATGATAAAATTGTAAAAGAAGACAAATAACTTGTCAATGTACATTATGCAGATATGAGGTGTAACCTATGAAATGGAAAATTATTGCGGATTCAGGCTGTGACTACCGTTCTTTGGACAATCTGGCACCAGATACGGAGTTTGTCAGTGTTCCTTTGACTATCCAAGTGGGCGAGACCATTTACAGGGATGATGCCCAACTCAATATTGATCAAATGATGGAGGAAATGTATGCGACTACAACTGCTTCCAAATCTGCTTGTCCAAGTCCTGATGACTACATGAAGTCCTTTGAAGGGGCGGACAATATCATCGTTGTGACGATTACCGGAACCCTTTCTGGTAGCTATAATAGTGCTGAAATTGCTAAGAAGATCTATCTGGAAGAGCATCCTAATGCCAACATTCACGTCATTGATAGCCTGTCAGCTGGTGGCGAGGTCGACCTGCTCGTTCGTAAGCTCAATCACTTAGTCGCTGAAGGCCTTGATTTTGACCAAGTACTTGATGCCATCACAGCTTACCGAGCCAAGACTAAGTTGCTCTTTGTTTTAGCCAAAGTTGATAATTTGGTGAAGAATGGTCGTCTAAGTAAACTGGTTGGCACCGTTGTTGGACTCCTCAATATCCGTATGGTCGGTGAAGCTAGCAAGACAGGTACCCTTGAGTTGCTTCAAAAAGCTCGTGGCCAAAAGAAAGCTATCAAAGCTGCCTTTGATGAACTGATCAAGGCTGGTTATACAGGTGGACATATTACGATTGCCCACCGCAACAATGACAAATTTATCGAGCAATTCTCTGCATTGGTTCGTGAAAAATTTGCCCAAGCAAGCATCGAAGTCCTTCCTACTTCTGGACTTTGTAGTTTTTATGCCGAAGAAGGCGGACTCCTTATGGGGTATGAAATTTAAGAAGACATTGAAAAGAGGCTGGACTACATGTTCGGTCTTTTAAAAATCAGATTATGCTATTTGATAATCAGCAGAATAGGATTATAAAACTAAAAATTCTTTCTTGACAATCCAACGTAATCGCTTTCATCACCCCCTTCATTTATGGTAAGATGGAAGTGACGCATTAGTGTCATATTCTTATCAATTTAAATACCCTTATAAAACATGGAGATGCTTTATGAAACAGAAACATTCACATTTTCTAATCCCTGGAATCCTTCTTCTAGGGATCGTTTTGCGGGCTCCGTTCACAACCTTGTCCACTGTCTTATCAGACATTGCTTCTGGTCTAGGGGTTGAGGTCAGTTCTCTCGGACTCTTGACGAGTCTGCCACTCTTGACCTTTGCAATTTTCTCACCTTTTGCAGCTAGCTGGGCCAAACGCTTTGGTATCGAGAGACTCTTTCTCGGAGTTCTGATTGTGATGACACTTGGTTCTGCTTTACGTACCTTTAACCTTCCTCTCCTTTATGTGGGGACGATTTTAGTCGGAGCGGGGATTGCCTTTATCAACGTCCTTCTCCCAAGCCTCATCCAAGCCAATCAACCTGATCGATTAGGATTCTTGACCACACTCTACATTACCTCTATGGGCTTATCAACAGCCGTAGCCTCATCAGTTGCCGTTCCAATCACTAAGGCAACATCATGGCAGGGCTTGGTCTGGGTATTGACAGCGCTCTGTGCCCTAGCTCTTGTGATTTGGCTTCCTAATGTAGGTCACAATCATTACTTAGAACAAGATACTTCTACTAGCGAAAATTCAGGCAGCTGGTATAAGAGTGGCAAGGTCTGGGCCATCATGATTTTCGGTGGATTGCAGTCACTCTTCTTCTATACCACTATCACTTGGCTCCCAACCATGGCTACACAAGCCGGTGTCGGCGAAGCCAATGCCGGAATTCTAGCTTCGGTTTTCACACTGACTAGCATTCCCTTCTCTATGATTATTCCTAGCCTAATCACGAAACTTTCTGATCGCAACCGTCATTTGATGCTAATGGCTACCGTCCTAGCAGGACTCATCGGAGTTGCCATGCTTTTGGTTAATACCAACAGCTTTGTTTATTGGTTGGTCCTTAACCTCTTAATCGGAAGTTCTGCTAGTGTCCTATTCCCTTACATGATAGTTGTTTTTTCAATGAAGGCTAGTTCTCCTGAAAAAACAGCCCAACTATCAGGGTTAGCCCAAACCGGAGGCTATATCTTTGCAGCCCTTGGTCCAGTCTTGTTTGGTTCAAGCAAACAACTCTTTAACTCTTGGACCCCTGCTGTTTTAATTCTTCTTGTCTTAACAATAATCATGGGAATTGCCCTCTACAAAGTCGAAAAAACAGACATTATTTTGTAAGTGAAGAAATAATATAAGAAAATGCCCCACAAGTTATAACTTGTGGGGTGTTATTTTTGTGTGGCAAATGAATAAATGATTTAGTAAAGGCTTATTCTATTTTCATTTAGAAAGTAGCTAGGGCTAAGCATTAGAGTTTTACTCATGTACAACTTTAATCTTTCTTTTATTCGTGATGAGATAACTCAAAAAACTGATAATGGTGTGGACAGATTATAATGGGGGAAAGCTTTCATTAACTTGTTGTAAACAAAAAAAGAGATAATTGTAAAATCACATAAAGAGAACACCAACAAAAAATCATCTGTTGGTGTTCTCTTCATTTTTAGATTTCTGAACAAAACTTTTGTCCATGGGTCAGTAGGTACCCTTTATCTCTTTTTTCATGAACATTATTTTATAAACAGCAGATTATATTCTTAATATATATGGAAATATACAACTGTTCTATATCAACTTATATTCATACCACTCTTCATCTACTTTCTGAAATCCCAAAGCCAAAAACATTCTTTGACTTTGAGTATTAAAAGGATATATTTGTGCAGAGACCTTTACCATTTTTTGTTCTTTCGCTAGATGTATCATTTCAGAAACACATCGTCTTCCGATATGTAAATTCTGATACCCTTTGCTGATAACTATAGAAAGTTCCGAGTTATCTTGGAGTGTCACATCTCCAACTAACACTCCTTCATATTGGATATAATAGCAAGAACCATGTGAAGTTAGGTAATCATACATTTTATGAAGTTTTGTTAGATTGTAAATCTGATCAGTATTATCTACTTGTTTGCAAACCTCACTATCTTGATACCAAAGAAGGGAGATGTCATCATTCCTATAATAAGGAATAAGCGTTATCTGATCGTCTACTATTCTATTCATCTTTATTTTTCCTTATTTCTTCTTTAAAAAAGGCTCAACCAAATCAATCCACTCTTGAGGCAGGTAAGCTGATAAATAGCCATGATTATAGCCCTTTGCTTCATACAAAATCGTATTTGGATGTAGCTGCTGAAATAATTTCGCCGATGCTTTCACACAGTTCAATTCTTTTTCACCATAAATATAAAGAACCTGTGCTTTACTTTTTGAAATCCTACTCTTCAACTTATAATGCCCCATATAAGTTTTATAGATGGTCACTAATGTCTTGATAGGTGTCCTTGGCAGATCCTCCAAATAATAAGCTTTTATTTCCTCTGGATAAGCCAGTTTAGGATAGAGTTTGTTCATCATGCTTAATTGAAGTTTGCAAGAGAGTTTACTGAACATCAGTTTACCAAATAGTGATACTAGAAAGATGCTGATTTTAGCTAACCTTGGTTGAGGAATACAGAGGCTTCCGTCTATGATGGCCTTCTCAGCTATCTCGCTGTCTAATGACAAAAGCTCCATGGCAATTTGACCACCAAGTGAGACCCCACCCACAGCAAATAATTTTCCACCGCAGTTCTGTCGGACATAATTCAGAATTTCCTGTGCCGAATCTTCCGTTGATATATAATCCTTTTGATACTCCTCTCCGTGACCATTGAGTGTTGGTAGAATGACATGGTATTTATGAGACAAGATACGAGCTTGCCTAAGGTAATTCCACCAAGAGCTACCCCCACCATGTATTAATAAAACGGGAGGCAAATTTTTATCACCAAACTCATGAAATTTCATATTTGATACCCTCCAAAATGCCTCATACAGACAGTACCATATTTACTTGAAAGCTATGTTTACCTTTATTATTCTACTATTAACTCCGCTTATCTCTGTTACAAGTAAGAGAGATAATATCGCAACCTACCTAGTCAAGGCCAAATTCTTTTCTCGAATCAGCTAGAGAAAAAACTTTACCTTGAGTAATTTCCTGATGCCCGACTAAAAATTCCTTTTTCAAATTCTCAAAAGCCACTTGGTACGTTGTCTCTGGAAAATCACTAGACACATATTTGCTTTGGTTAACCATCGTATTTTCCATTTTTCTAAGCACTCCTTTTTGTATGTATATATTGTAACATGAAGAAGAAATATGATTCAGATAAAAATATCAAATGACTTACCATAAAAAGCCCTGAAACCAAGGCTTTCCTATACTTTCACAAATAATCCTAATAAATTTCCATTCAACTTCTTCGAGTATCTTCTCTAACAGATAAATTGACAATCTCATCTTCCGAAAATCCTAACTCAGCTAGTTTTTTACACAATATTTTCACTGACTTATTCGATTCTTGATATCTTAACTCCTTTATTTCTTGCTCGCTTGCTAAGACAAAATATCCTATTGTTCCACAGCTAATAACCAAATTCTGTTCTTCGAGAACTTTCATTGCTTTTTGGATGGTTGCCGGATTACACTTCTCATTTTCTGCTAAACTCCTTATTGAAGGAATTTGTTGTCCAAGCGCATAATCACCTCTTAAAATAGTTGTTCTTAATTTTGATGCAATCTGTAAATATAAATGGGGTTTCATTTAATCTTTTTACTTTCCTTCCCCCTAACAAACTTCCAATATGCAGAGTATGGAATGACTGTAGCCAGTAGAAGATAATATTTATTTGCAAACATATCTGCAACTCCTTTTGCATTGAAATGAATAGGAACTTTCTCAGGGAGAAATCTACAAATAATGACTATGATGACCATCATTTCCAACAAAACCAAAATATCTTTTAACAGTCTATTTTTCATCTTATTTTCCTCCTTTAACTAGATAAAATTTAACTTGCTCATTTTTCTATAAACACCAAACGAAATAACCAGTAAAATTACTGATACTACCTGCAAAACAAATATAATCGGAAGTTTAAACATCCAATTAAGCAAAATGGGCGTAATAAGCGCAATCATACCAATAATTCCAATCACAATAACAGGAAGACTTTGTTTGACAACTATCATCTCACTGTCCCAATCATAGTTAGGATATTTTTTATTTAATGAAATTCCGATTACCGTTATAAAAAGGGAGTAACATATAGGAGCAATAACTAGGTTCATGACTTGAATAGGATTCATTTCAAGTTTCAGCATAAATACAGATACAGAAATCATATATCCAATCAAATGAAGTGTAAGGTTGACAGCTATCTTAGCATTTAAAATCATTTTCACCTCAACCGGAGAACTTTTCAAAATCCAAATATTTTTACCTTCTAAAGATATAGAAGAAGCTGCTGGACAACTGAGTGAAAGCATAGAGGCAATAAAGACGGGAGCTAAGTTTGAAAGATACTCATTTATATTTTCAATTCCTGCAGAATTTCCTATTTGACCTACAGAATTAAACAGGAGACATATACTAAAGACACATAAGAGAATCACTCCAAGCCCAGCATTCAAGACTGCCATATAAGAACTTAAAAATCGTCCAAGCTCTTTTTGATATAGAGCAAGAAATACCGATTTTCTTTCATAAGATACTTTGTCATTAGCATATCTTGATTTTGTATTGGCAAGTGTATTAAGTAGTCCATACTTCAACGAAGCAATTTTGACAAATAGATAAAAAACGACTATTGAAAGAACTATATAAGATCCCATCCCATAGTACATTGGAAAATTGTAGTATGACATAAACAATCTAGAAATAGGGTACAGACCAGTAATTTGCTTAGCCAGCGTAATCCCAATATTATTTTCATCACCTGATTGCATAGCTGACAATGCAAAATATCCAATTATCCCTAGCATCGAAAATGAAAAAATAAGAGAAATTACATTCTTCCTTTTAAAAAAAGATGAAGCAACAACAATAATGATACCCATACATGCCGCTATACACATGGGGATCAAAGGGGCAAAAATTATAGAAGTAAAATACAATATAATCTGTAGGAGGTTTAAACTTCCGTTCAAGCCCCATACAATTCCACCCGGAAGCATAAACATCAAGCCTATTAAAAAATTCAATAAGTACATAAACATGAACTTGCTGATGATAATATACGAACTTTTAACAGGTAAGGATAAGAGAATTTCCATATCTCGACTGCCAAATAAAATGCTATTCGAATAAAAGACAGTCAAAAATAATATTGAAAAACTTGATACTGATACCATATATGCTGGTATCAAGTCCTGCTGTCCGACTTGTACCAATGTTTTCGCTGTTAGTATATTATAAACAAAGCAAAATAAGACAAGAGTTATTATGCCAAAACACGCTATAGCCATTGAACTTTGTTTTTTATTTCCTAAATCTCTAATCTCATTAATAGGAAAGAAATTAATCAATTGCGCTTTAAGAAGTATCCAAATGTTACTCATTGTCCTGCACCTCCATGAAAAATGCCTCCAATGATTCATCACCTTTGATGTCTCCTATATTGCCACTTGCAACTAACTTTCCATTTTTGATAATGGCAATCTTATTACATAATTTTTCCGCAACATCCAATACATGGGTTGAAAAGAAAATAGCACCTCCATCTAAAACACACTCATGCATAATTTTCTTTAGTAGGAAAGTTGCTTTGGGATCTAGCCCAACAAAAGGTTCATCTAAAATCAACAGTTTGGGAGAATGTACAAGTGCAGAAATAATGGCTGTTCGTTGCTTCATACCATGTGAATATGAAGAAATAATCCCCGAAAGATGCTCAATCATCTCAAATAAATCACCGTATTTTTGGATTCTCTCCCTTCGTATTTTTGTAGGAATTTCAAACAGGTCAGCAATAAAATTAATATATTGAAGTCCTGTCATATGTTCATACAAATCTGGATTATCTGGGATATACGCCATCATTTTTTTACAAATAACAGGTTCTTCTTTAATAGAATGACCGTTGATAATTATACTTCCGTCTTCAAAATCATGGATACCGACAACTGCCTTTATCGTTGTCGTTTTTCCCGCACCATTTGCTCCAATAAAACCATAAATATCTCCAGGCTGTACTGAAATAGATAGGTTATCCACAACCTTCTTATCCCCATAACTTTTACTAAAATTCTTTATCTCTAACATATTTTCACCTCTATTGACAATTTGTCAGTCATATTTTGAAATAATACCGATAGCTTGTTTTGATTTAGCTATCGGTACATAGTTCTCTTTACAAACATTCTATCTTTTTTTAATTGCTAAAGAGTCCTTTTGTATTTAGGTTTTGTTCCAGCATTATCTTAAATGCATTCAAGTAATCTTTGACAGGTTCTTTCTTTGAAGTTTTTATACCTATGTTATTTGAAACAAAAACATAGGCTGTCATCAGAAATTCTGCTGTTTCTGATGGATATTTTACAGAAAATACTTTTTCTGAGATGCCTTGATTTATTATCCTCTCAAAATATATAGTCAGTTTTTCAATGAGCTTATGGGATAACTTATCTAACATATAACGATTTTCTTCAAGATCAACCGTCTTTTGTAACTCAGTTCCTTCTGCTGAAACGTTATCTGTAGAGATTATTGTGGCATCTATAAAGGCTCTTATTTTTTCAATAGCAGTTTTGTCATCATCATTGACAATCACGTGAATATCTCTCAATAATTTCTCTGAATAACGTTCCACAAGACAATATAGAATATCTTCTTTGTTCTTAAAGTGATAGTATAACAAACCTCGTGATATATTTACTTTATCAACTATATCCTGAGTTGTTGTGTTCGCATATCCTTTCTCCATAAAGAGGAGCATAGCAGCATCCATAATCTCTGCCCGTCGAATTTCCGGATTTTTTACATCACGCATTTTATCCCTCCTAATTATAGATTATACTACTTTACTGACAAACTGTCACTTAAAAATTATATTTTTGAAAGCAGTAAAAAAGCCTTGAAACCAAGGCTTTTGCTTCTACATATTTTTCTACGCTTTGACAAGCAGTGATACTGCCTCAACATGTGGTGCTAGAAAATATCTATATTATTGAACAAAACTTTTGTTCTTTACTCAATTAGATAACATTTTTAGTTCAGTACAATTTTGGTAAGGTATGTTCTATTGATTTATCGGACGAATCGATACATCTCCGAGTCCAAAAGAAAAAGAGTCAAAGATATCCTTATAGTTGAATGGAATTAGTTGCCCTGTTTGGCTCATAACAGCAAAGTCAACGCCTAATTCACGAATGAGATAAGGACACAGTGTAAATCCATTTTTTTCATAGAAAGCCAGAGTCCAATGAAGAGAATTCTCTCGTCCTTCGAGAAGGACTGTTTATTCAAGTCGCTGATGTTTTCCCAATGTTGAAAAGGATTAAATTAAATTTGTTTTAAGGTCATAAATTTCTCCTTAATTCCATCATCCAGCAAAATAGAAGTCTGTTTAAATATAACTCACGCCACGGCTTCGCAACGTTCTTTAGTTTAACGATTGAATCTCTTCTTTCACATATCCTTCTACATCTTCAATCTCTACAAACAGCGGGTCTAAGTGACACAAGAAGTGCCAATCTTCGGCACCGCGTTTTCTGTAGAGAATCGCTTCGCCGTCTTCACTTCCGAAAAAGCTTCTATCGACTTCATATCCACTTCGTTCTAAGAAGTCTTTTGCCTTGCGATAGTTCGCTTCTCTGACTTCGACATAGGATTTCACTTCATCGTTGTTAACGACATACGCATCGATTTTTGAATAGCCTTCGATCACTTTATCGTTTTTAACAGATAGATTCGAAATTTCTTTCCAAATAATGTCCACATTTGCCTCAGAATTAAACGAAAATCTAGATAAAGGGACAATATTTCCGTTAAAGACAATTTCCATATAATCCGGCAAGTATTTTGGGTTCACATACTCCACTTCAAACCCATCTTCTGTTTCTATAGTATACCCAGGGATTTGAGCTACAAAGGCTCTCCCCTCTTCTAAAGAATCAAACGTGGCTAAATCCTTTTGATAATCACCTTGATAAAATTCCAATATAACCATCGATAACCCTCCATTTAAACTTTACAGCGAGCGCTATGCAAATTTATTTTTCAGATTTTACAAGCAGTGATATCGTCTCAACATGAAACGAGTGAACACTAAGTATGTCAAGTAAACCTTTCTGTATGTGGAAACATGTCTACAGAGCTTTTAACGATCGCAAAAGGTTATCATTTAAGGGTATTACTTCGACAAACTGGGAATTATCATTCTAGACAAAACTGAAAGTTATTTTATCTCAGCAAATTCAAAAATGCTAATCTATTCTCTTCTCAAATCTAAACATCCCATCTCGAAATTGTGAATCAATTTCTTCATCCATACTATCTGTTTCGTTAGGATCGGGATGATGCTTATTAAAGAACTCTACAATGTGAAAGCCACATCTGTTTACATAAAAATGAATATTGCGTTGTTCAAAATATGGAGTTACCGTCCCCCATAGTTTTACTTGAGGATACATTTTTTCAATCTCACACCATGCAGCATAACCAATTCCCTTACTGTGAACATTTGGAGATACAAACAGCAAGTCCAGTTCTCCTTTTTCACCATTAACATTTATTACAATTCCACCGACTTTTTTATTATTGTATATGATACGATAAGCCTTTCCGTCGGCAATAGACTGTTCAATTGTGTTTCTTGAAATAATTTGTCCATCTTCTTCGAAGTGGTTATCTCTATGACCAAACTCCACCATTGCACCATAATTAAATGCTTCCTGATTATCTAATATAAATTGCTCCTTATCATCTGATGCTAATTGTTCAAGAATAACATCACCCATAAATCAACCCTCCAGAACTTCTAAATTGTCTTTGTTTAAAAATAAATTCCATTATATAATTCCATAAACTCTTTAGAATAATTTGTGACAAGTTCATAGTCAAATGCAGTGCTAAAATTTCTTCATTAGTTGGTCTCTTGATTCAATATATTTATATTTTAAGAATTTTACACTTTTACTTGTATGCTTTAGTCAACAGAACTACGTTCTCAGTCTGCAGTAGCACATAGCTAATCAAACTTCGCCTTGCTCGTTATCTTGGGTGTACCTTACATAGGACGTACATCTGCTTCTACTTCGCTGATGCCTCAGCTCGTACAAGCAGTGATATCGCCTCAACATGATGCGTCTGCGGAAAAAGATCCACCGGCTGTACTTTTTTCAATTCATATCCCAACTCTTGATAGAGTTTGATATCACGCGCCATAGTTGCTGGGTTACATGAGACGTAGGTAATCTTTTCAGGTTGCATGGCCACACTGGCTTTAATGAAGCTTTCTGTCAAGCCCTTGCGTGGTGGGTCCACAATGATAATATCTGGTTTGATGCCATCCTTGCTCCACTTGGCCATGGCATTTTCAGCTGAGTCAGCCACATAGTGGGCATTTGTAATGCCGTTGCGTTCTGCATTTTTCTTGGCATCTTCGACAGCTGTTTCGATGACTTCAACGCCATAGACTTCCTTGACCTGTTTGGCGAATGACAAACCAATTGTCCCGATACCTGAATAGGCATCAATAACAATGCTGTCGCTGTTTAGGTCGGAGAAGTCAATAGCTGTTTGATAGAGTTTTTCAGCCATCTCGGTGTTAACTTGATAGAAAGACTGGGCAGAAATCTCATAGTCATTACCCAACATACTGTCTGTGATGGTGTCTTGTCCATAGAGGGTGCGGAACTCTTTGCCAAAGATGGCGTTAGTGTTCTTATCGTTGATGTTTTGGATAATGGAAACGACACTTGGGAAGGCTTCTGTAATCTTGGCAATGACTTGGTCAATGCGGAAAACTTTTGGTCTGGTCGTTACAAAGACCAACATCATCTGACCTGAATAATGACAACGACGAACTACCAAATGACGAATCAAACCTGTCTGCTCCTTCTCATCATAAGGTTTGAGGTCATAGCGACGGAGAAGGTCACGGACAAAGACAATGAGTTTATCAATTTCCTTGTCTTGGATAAGGAAATCTTCAATTGGAATCAAGTCGTGCGAATTCTTCCGGTAGAAACCTGTTTCAAGCTGACCTTTAACACGGCGAACGGGTACCTGCGCCTTATTACGGTAGGCGTAAGGCGTCTCCATCCCCAATGTTTCAGCGACCTCTACGTCTGAGATACCTGCTGTCTTATAAAGGTTGTCCACAACTTGTTTACGCTTGAACTTAAGCTGCTCCTCGTAGGTCATATGGCCAAAATCAGCAATTCCTGAACGGAGATAGGTTGCATCAATGTCCTGATTACGGTTTGGTGAAAGGGTCACATACTCCTCAACCTTACCAAAGCCGATATTTTTCTTGAGCTTAAGCACGCGCATCTTGATGACTTCACCTGGTAGGGCGTTATCCACAAAAAAGACAAAGCCATCTACCTTAGCGACACCCGCTCCTTCATGCGTCAAATCGACAATTTCAACTTCTACAATAGCGTTTTTATTTAACATAATTCAACTTTCTTTACTCTGATAGGCCTCTAAGGTTTCCTAAAAAGCCACTTGCTACCCTCCATTATAGCACATATAAATCAAATTTATGGCTGGCCATAAATAATATAGATTTTTCAGAAAAGTCATACAGTGCTATCATAGGTCCATGACAAAAAATTAAACGACTCAGCCGCTTGGCTAGATGTCGTTTCTATCTAAAGGAGAATAATCATGCCAGATATTACCATTCATACAATCGAAACTGCACCAGAAGAAGTCAAAGACGTCCTTCAAACAGTCAAAGATGCCAATGGGGGATACATTCCAAACTTGATTGGTCTCCTTGCTAATGCGCCAACTGCGCTTGAAACTTACCGCACTGTCGGTGAAATCAACCGTCGCAATTCATTGACACCAACTGAACGTGAGGTTGTTCAAATTACAGCTGCTGTTACTAACGGCTGCGCCTTCTGTGTGGCAGGTCACACAGCCTTTTCAATCAAGCAAATCCAAATGACACCACAACTTTTGGAAGCCCTTCGTAACCGTACACCAATCGAAGACGATCCAAAACTTGATACCCTTGCTAAATTCACTATTGCCGTGATTAATACCAAAGGTGCTGTGGGTGATGAAGCCTACAATGACTTCTTGGAAGCTGGTTACACTGCTCAAAATGCCCTTGACGTTATCTTGGGTGTCAGCCTTGCTAGCTTGTGTAACTACGCTAACAATCTCGCACAAACACCGATTAACCCTGAACTTCAAGAATTCGCTTAATTCAAAACCAAAGGATAAACTAGAGGAGGACCTAAGCCTATGTCACATTTTTCAAAAGAATTCCTTACTTGGTTGGATACCAACGCTGACCATATTGACCAAGAGTCTGGACCAATTGCTGACCAACTTCTTGAAAAAATTGCTGAAAACGACGTCTTTAAAATCGGCGTACCTGCTGAGTTTGATGGCCTAGGTGGTGGTCCTACTCAAGTCGTTGATGTGCTTGATGAATTGGCACAACACTCTTTGACAGCTTCCTTTATTTCTTGGGGACACCGTACTTTCATCGAGTATATCCTAGCTAGCGACAATGCTTATCCTCGTGAAACATGGTTGAAAGAATTGTATACCGGTGAGCGTGCTGGTGGAACTGGCTTGTCAAATGCGGTCAAATTCTTGTCAGATATTGAAGAATTGAATGTTACCATCAGTCAAGAAGGTGATGACTACTATCTCGATGGTCGTTTGCCTTGGGTAACTAACCTTCGTTCTGATAAATTCGCTGCTCTCTTTGCTGCTGACTTTAAAGACGGTAGCCAACCTTGGATTATCACTATTCCATCTGAAGCTGAAGGCCTCAGCCGTTCTGAAGATTTGGAATTTGTTTCCCTTCAAGGTGCTAACACTGCCTCTCTTACTTTCGATCACGTTAAGTTAGATCCTAATTGGGTCCTTTCAAAAGAAGGTACGGACTATATTGCCAAAACACGTCCAAACTTCCTTGGTTTCCAATTTGGTCTTGCCTTTGGTTTGGCCAAACGTTCTCTTGATGAGGTTGAAGCTAGTCTAAACAGTAACCGTAGCGTTCTTCGTGAGGAATTTGAAGCTACACGTGAAAATCTTCTTGCTATCCAAGACCAACTCTTTGCAGGTCTTAATGATGCTAATTATTTCATTGAAAAACCACGTGAACTTTTCCAATTGCGTATCGATATCGTCGACGTCGTAGCCACTAGCCTGCTCCTCGAACTTCAGGCTAGTGGTGGTCGCGGCTATTTGAAAGAATCAGAGTCAAGCTTTATCCGTCGTTGGAATGAAGGCGTCTTCCTTCCAATTGTATCTCCGAGTGCGGTGCAGCTTCGTCACATTCTTGCAGCTAGCTAGAAAGGCCGGTGGACCAATGAAGGTATTTTTTAAGAAAATTCCCTTGGCCCTATCTAGTCTAGTTCTTGCCCTCTTTAGTTTATCCAATCAAATAAGCCACTTTGCCCTGATTGCTCAGGGCATTTGGTTTCTGGCCAGTATCGGTTTTATACTTATACTAGGTCGCCTGATTCTTGGATTCGAAGAAGTAAGGGAAGATTTGCGAAATCCAGTCATTGCTTCGGCCTTTGCCAGCTTCTTTATGGCTGCTTTTCTATTTGCCAGCCACCTCCCACTAGCTCAAACAGGCTTAAGTGTGACTTGGATTGGACTCCTTGGACTTTATATTGCCTATATTATCTTTTTCAGTCTGCGTTTTATGCGCCCACTATCTTTGAACCAAGTCTTTCCAAGCTGGTTCGTGGTCTATGTTGGCCCTGCTATCAGTCTTGTGACAGTACCGGCTAGTGTTCCAACTAGCATCAAGGGACTTATTCTAGGAGTAACGGGATTAGCGACTCTGGCCCTCTTTCCACTTGTTTTATGGAGAATGAAACAGATAGCCATCCCTCACCTATATCAGCCTATTCTTGCTATTTTAGCAGCACCTCTGGCCCTTCTCATTACCAGTTCAATCAAGAGTAACCAAAGACCTGCAACCATCATTTTACTTGCCCTACTTTTATTCTCACAAGCATTCTTTTTCTATGCTCTTAATCTCTTTGTAAAACTGGTTAGAAAAGGCTTTATACCACTTTTTGCAGCTTTTAGCTTTCCCTTGGTCAATAGTGTCAATGCTTTTAAGGCAGCTAGCACCAGTCTTGGTTTAGTCAATCTTGCTACCCAATTGATATATAAGGTAGAGTTCGTCATCGTTCTTGTTATCATGACCTATTTGCTCTATCATTTTCTAAAACTCTTATACAAGGCGCTTATACAAGCTCTTAATACCAAAAAAGAAGCAGGTTCAGTGTGAACCTGCTTCTTTTCTTATCTAAATCCTAGTTCTTTTAATTTTGCCTGATAAGTGTCAAAATCAATTTCAATTCCTTGACCGCCATACAAATCATAGCTGTCAATCCAATCACCATCCGAAGGAATGGTTTGCGAATTGATCCCTTTTTTGAAACTACCGGCATTTGAAAGTCCCAAGTCCAACATATCCGTCATACTCATATTGGTTGAGGTTAGAGAGTAAACCTTCCCCAAAGCCTCAGGCCCTTTGAAGAGACTAAGTGGATTCTTAAGCTGCTTCATGACAGCCTGCATCACTTGTTGCTGGCGCTTGGTACGGCCATAATCTCCCTCATCATCCTTACGGAAACGGGCATAATTCAGAAGGGTGCGGCCATCCATATCTTGCTTACCAACTTTAATGGTTTGATTTGGCACATGACCGTTCTTGTCCATCTTCAAATCATCTGGAACTTGGACCGAAGACACTTTTTTACCATCGATGGTCGCAAACTTGGCATTGATTTCTACACCATTTGGGAAGAGGGTATCAACCCCTGTCGCAAAGGTTTCAAAGTCAACCATGGCATAGTACTTGATATCAATATCAAAGTTTCGTTTGAGCGTCTCACGCATGAGCTCTGCCCCTTGATGATTATTTTGCTCACCAATATTGAAGGCCGTATTGAGTTTCAAATCCTGAGAATAGTCAGATTCTGAGGCCCCCTTGATATTGACCAGGGTGTCTCGCATAAAGCTAACCATCTTAACCTTACCTTCTTTATTGCCCACATTGACCACCATAATAGAGTCCGTTCTGGCATCGGTAGATTTTTGGCTAACACGTTGGTCAGAACCTAGAATAAGGATATTAACCCCATCCTTGGTATCTTTACCATTAAAGGTCTCAACTATGGCAGGCTGGTAGGATTTACCATTATTACCCGCGGCAGAAAGGTCTGTTCCCTTGTAAAATTGATAAGCCATGGCTATCACTAGGAACACAACTCCAAGACTCAAGCAACTAAGTACTAGCTTGACAACCTTCTTAAGCCTTCTCTTTTTCTTTGGCCTCTTCTTCTGGGCTCCTTGCGACTTGAACTTTGGAGCCGACGTTGATGATGAAGGGGCTGCTTGTCTTTGAACCTTTTTACGTTTAGGTTTACTTTGAGCAACTTCCTCTCGATAGATGGGTAGCCCTTCCTCAGTTAACTGATTAACATCCTCATAATCACGCTCTTGATAGTAGTCAGAACGATTGTCATAAGGCTGGTCCCACGCTACTTGATAGTCCTCTCTTTGCGCTTGATACCTCCGCTCAGCTTCATAGGCATCTAACTTTCCTTGGAGATAATTGAATTCTGAAGCCTGATGTCCATTCAGGTGAGCAAGATTTTTTAAAAGATAGCTGTAACGTAACCGTTCATGATGTGTAAACGGCCCATTGTTAGATTTGGTCATAAGATTTCCCTTTAAATTTCATAGACTTGGTAAGCACCCAAGATTTTATATCCAATTCCAACTGCAGTTAGCTCTTCAAGAGCGAACTGAGCCAACTTTTCCTTTGTATAATCACAATCAATAATGAAGAAATACTCGCCAAGTACCGTCTTCAACGGACGGCTTTCAATCTTGGTCAAGTCAATGCCTCGCCAGGCAAAGGTCGATAGGGCCTTGTAAAGTGCCCCTGGCATATTGTCAGGCAGGGTCAAGGCCAGCGTTAATTTACAATCAATCTGATTGAGCAGAATCTCAGGCACAGTGTTCCCCAGCACCCAAAATCGGGTATAATTCTTTTCAATCTCCTGAATATCCTTAGCCAATATTTGAAGACCGTATTCCTTAGCAGCTGCATGAGGAGCGATTGCTGCATAAGGCTGATCTGGATTATCAGCGACAAAACGAGCCGCAAAGGCTGTACTTGCTGTTGTCTCAATCTTGGCATGTGGAAAATGCTGTTTAATATACTTTTTCCCTTGGGCAATGGCCTGTGGGTGGGAGAAGATTTTCTCAATTTTCTCATGATGTTTAGTGGCCATCAACTGCTGCTTGATAGGCTGAACAATCTCTGCCACAGCACGAATATCAGCCTGATGGAAGAGATAGTCTAAACTCTCATGAACAGAGCCCTCAATGGAATTTTCCACCGGAATGACTGCATAATCCACACGTCCCTCTTCATAAGACTTAATAACCTCAGTAATGGTGCCTAATGAAACCAATTCTGCCTCAGGAAAAGCCTTTAAGGCTGCATTATGTGTAAACGACCCACTTGGGCCCAAATAACCTACATACATTTGATAAACCTTGCTACTTCTTCTGGCGTTCGGTTATCAACTGTGACAACCAAATCTGCTAAATCTTGATAGAGTGCCATTCGACCGTCATAAATAGCCTTAAAATCCTCTTTGGAATGATTGAGAAAGAGTGGGCGCTGATTCTTAGTATCCCTTTCAATGCGATCATAGACCACATCGAAAGAAGCATGGAGCCAAACGTTATGCTTCCGATTCTTCATCAAGAGCTGACGATTACGCTCTGTTACAACGACACCACCTCCAGTAGAGATGATGACATCATCTCCCTCTTGGAGAAGTTCTTCCAAAGTCTCAGACTCAATCTGACGAAAGGCTGCCTCACCTTCTTTTGCAAAAAAATCAGCAATGGACATGCCGATTTTCTCCTCGATGACCTGATCCATATCCACGAAACGACCATCCAGGTATGGAGCGACGGAACTCTTACCAACTCCCATAAAGCCCAATAAAACTTTAGCCATTGAGCAATCCTTCCAAGTCACTAAAGAAGCTTGGGTAACTTGTATTGATAGCTTCCGCACGTTGCAAGTCAACCTCACCGTCTTGAACCATGAGGGCAGCAATAGCTGTCATCATACCAATACGGTGGTCACCAAAGGTATTGACCTCTGCTCCATGAAGAGAGGTCTTACCAGTGATAATCATACCATCCTCTGTTGGAACAATATCAGCCCCCATAGCATTCAAGGCATCTGCCACCACCTGAATACGGTCGGTTTCTTTGACCTTGAGTTCTTCAGCATCACGAATCACTGTCTTACCTTGGGCTTGTGTCGCCAAGAGTGTGATAATCGGAAGTTCATCAATCAAACGTGGAATGATATCGCCACCAATTTCAGTTCCTTTAAGTTCTGAAGTTTCGACCGTAATAGTCGCAGATTTGGCAACTTGGTCAATATCTGAAAGGGTAATCTTACCGCCCATATCTTTGATCACATCAATGATACCCGTACGCGTCTCATTGATGCCGACATTTTCCAAGACAATCTTAGAGTTAGGCACCACGAGTCCCGCTACCAACCAAAAGGCCGCTGAAGAAATATCCCCTGGAACCACGACTTCTTGAGCAGTAAAGCTTTGGCCACCAGAAATACGAATTTCCTTGCCATCTACTTGAAGCTGACCACCAAACTGCTGAATCATATCCTCTGTATGATTACGTGTTTTTTCCTTTTCAATGATGACAGATTCACCATCAGCTTGAAGCGCTGCAAAAATAAGAGCAGATTTTACCTGAGCAGAGGCCACAGGCAATTGGTAATGAATAGGTTTAAGGGACTTGCTACCGTGCATTTTCAATGGTGGCAAATCACGGTCTGTTTGACCAGAAACCTCTACACCCATCTGACGCAAGGGAATGGTCACACGGTCCATAGGGCGTTTTGAAAGGGAATCATCCCCAAACATCTCTACATCGAAATCTTGACCTGCAAGCACACCTGAAATCAAGCGAATAGATGTCCCAGAGTTACCCATGTCCAACTTGTTTTGAGGAGCCTTGAGACCATCAAAACCAACACCGTGAATGCGTACCACATCACCATCATCCTCGATAGTCACACCCAAATCACGGAAGACCTGCATAGTTGAGAGGACATCCTCACCTCGTAAAATATCACGAACAGTTGTCACACCTTTGGCAAGACTTCCGAACATAATCGAACGGTGACTGATTGACTTGTCACCAGGGATACGCAAGCTGCCATGAAGACCTTGAGCCTTGGTTTCTAGTTTCATAGGTTACTCCTGAAAATTTTATAGTTACTCTCATTATACCATAATTGAAAGCCTAACCATAGACTGAATTGTCAAAATATTCACTCTCTAGTATTAGTATACTTTTCTCTTAGAAAGGCAACTGCCTCTTGAACACGGTTCCGAATTAAGTTAGCAGACTCCTCCAAAAGACGATCTTCCTCAGCCGACAAAGACAAGTGAACAGGAGCAACCACCCCTTGACGTCCTAAAATGACTGGATAGCCAAGATAGGTCTGATAGGCTGCTTGATAGCTTGATACTGCCACTTCTTCTTGAGCATCCGAAAGGATAATAGACACCAAACGAAGAGCCGCACTGGCAATGCCGTAAGAAGTATAGCCCTTACCATAAAAGACTTTGTGACCACCCTTCATGGATGCCATAAAGAGATTTTGACGTTCTTCTTCACTGGTCAATTCTGTAATCTCTTGACCTTTGACCTTAACCTGACTCCAGGCTGTAAATTGGGAATTCCCATGTTCGCCAAGATTGTAGCCAGATACTGATTTGGGATTGACTGACAAATCATCTCCTACCGCTGCCTTCATTCTAGCCGTATCGAGTAGAGTCCCTGTTCCAATCACACGTTCTCTTGGCCAGCCTGTGAATTCCTGATAGAGGGCTGATACCGCATCTACAGGATTCGAGATAACCAAGAGTATGCCTTTAAAGTTCAATTTTTTAAGTTCCTGAGAAACCTGATAAACGGCTTCTCGAGTAAATGGGAATTCAGCAAAGCGGTCCTCACCAGCATTGTGCTGTAACTGAATGTTTCCAAGAGATGAAATAATCACATCAGCATCTTCAAGTGCCGCATAATCATTGACAACAATGTTTGCATAGCTAGGTAGATTTGCCATGGCATCCTTAAAATCCTGGGCATCTGCCTCGGCCTTCTTCTCATTGATATCTATAAAGACATAGCTATCGGCCAAGCCTTGAGCAATTGCCCCATGAGCTACTGCAGCTCCAACATTTCCCATACCAATAATTCCAATCTTACGACTCATCGTTTTCCTCCTTAACGTCTCTAGTTTCTTTAGACAATCTCTTTTGAAAGCAGAAAAGGGCCTGTCAATTGACACACCCTCTTTGATTAACTATTCAATTCTTGCAAAGGTTTGAAGATGATACGTTCAATATCATTCAAATAAACAGACAAACCTTGTTGTGCAGCCAAGTATTCTTTCAAAAGGGCATTAGCTTCTACCTTTTGACCCAATTCTTGAACAGCTGCTTGTTCTTCTGCAGTTGGCATTGTACCAGCTTGCATTTTAGCATAGAAATCCTCTTGGAAATCAGTAAACTCTTTGAAAAGAGCGCTAGCCTCAGCATCAGCTGCAATCGCTTCTTTTTTCTCTACCAAAGTTTTGTACTCAGGAAGGGCACGAATGCCACGTTCCAACTCATTTGCTAAATCATAAATATTTGTCATTTTATTCTCCTAGGCAATCACCACATGATAATCCGTATTGGCTTCAATAACAGTCTTAGCATGTGTGCGATCTTTTTCATTTTTAAAAGTAATTTGTAGGATACCGTGAATATCCTCACGATTTTCCTCATTAATACGAAGGTTAACCAAAGACGTTCCTCGTAACAATTCCATAATGCTAAGGATAACGTCTTCCCGGTCAGGCACATCCACGAAAATATCGAAGGCACTTTCCACGCCACCCTTTTTGTGAATTTCCATCTCTTTACGTTTCTTACGACCGTTGTCAAAGAACTCCCAAATGGCATTCTCATCTTCAGCCTTTATCAAGTCGGCCACATGGTCCAAACGTTTTTTGAAATCTTCAATACGATCCAAAACAGCTGGCCCATTGGTCATGAGAATGGAAGCCCACATGCCAGGTTCACTTTCTGCAATACGGGTCATATCTCGGAAGCCCCCAGCCGCAAAGTGATTGGTCATCTCGTGAGCCTGCGCGTAGTCAGCAGCTTGCTCCATAAGACCAGAAGCCAAAAGATGTGGAAAATGACTAATTTGACTGGTTACACGGTCATGTTCAGCCGCATCAATCTCCACAAATCGTGACTTAAGCCCTGACAAGATGTCCTTAAGTTCAGGGATAGTTGTCTCTCTTGTTAGACTCGTCGGTGTGAAAATATAATAAGCATTTTCGAAAAGTGTCACGTCAGCTGCAATAGCCCCTGATTTATGGGAACCAGCCATAGGGTGAGAACCCACAAACTGAACATTTTTACCAGTTAGGTAACGTTCAGCTGCCTCAACGATATCCAACTTAGTAGACCCTGCGTCTGTGATGATGACATCATCTTTGAGATCCAGGTCAGCCAACTCCTTCAAGTAGGCCACCGTTTGCTTAATTGGCACTGCAAGGACAATAACATCCGCGAGGGGAGCAAATTCTTTGAAATCACTTGTTGCACGGTCAACGATGCCACGCTCAAGTGCAATATTTCGAGAATAGTCAGAGCGATTATATCCAAGAATCTCATAATCAGGGTGGTCCCTTTGAATCCCTAAGGCCAAGGAGCCACCAATCAAGCCCAATCCTGCGATATAAATAGTTTTCTTACTCATTACTACTCCCATCTATTGTCTGATGCTGCTTAAAAGTTTTTCACATAGTCACGGTGACGTGCTACCGCTTCTTTCAATTCTTCCATGTTGTCAGAAGAGAATTTGTCCAAGATTTCATTGGCTACGACTGTAGCGACTACGGATTCCATAACGACACCCGCTGCAGGCAAGGCCGTTGGATCTGAACGCTCGACTGTTGCCTTGTATGGTTCATGTGTTTCGATATCTACTGACATCAATGGCTTGTATAGGGTTGGAATAGGTTTCATAACCCCACGGACCACAATCGGTTGCCCGTTGGTCATACCACCTTCAAAACCACCAAGGTTGTTAGTGCGACGTGTATAGCCGTCCTCTTCATTCCAGAGAATCTCGTCCATTACTTGAGAGCCCTTGAGGTAGCCATCCTTGAAACCAAGTCCAAATTCTACACCCTTGAAGGCATTGATGGATACAACAGCTTGAGCAATCTTAGCATCAAGTTTGGTATCCCATTGGACATAAGAACCAAGGCCAACAGGGACGCCGCCAACAACAGTTTCAACGACACCACCGATTGTGTCTCCCTCTTTTTTGATTTGGTCAATGTAATCTTTAATTTCTTGTTCACGTTCTTGGTTAACAACTGAAATCTCTGATTGTTGAGCCAATTCCTTGATTTGAGCGACTGTCAAATTCTCAGGCACATCAATTTCCTTACCACCAAAGACAACAACATGGTTAGCAATTTCAATATCAAGCTCAGCCAAGATACGTTTAGCGACAGCACCTACTGCCACACGCATAGTTGTCTCACGCGCACTAGAACGTTCCAATGAATTACGCAAGTCATCGAAACGGTACTTCATTCCACCAACCAAGTCAGCATGTCCTGGACGTGGGTGAGTGATTTTACGTTTGGTTTTCAAACGGTCCTCAATATCTTCCACAGCCATGATATCCAACCATTTTTGATGGTCCTTATTGATAACATGAAGGGTGATTGGAGCCCCTGTTGTTTTCCCATGACGAACACCAGAAGTGATTTCAACCTTATCAGACTCAATTTTCATACGGCCACCACGACCATAGCCACCTTGACGACGTTTCAAATCGCCATTGATATCTTCAGCCGTCAAGGGAAGACCTGCTGGAACACCTTCGATAATTGCTGTTAAACGTGGGCCGTGAGACTCACCTGCTGTTAAATATCTCATTTATTTCTCCAAGTACTCTTTCATTTCAACTAAAGGAATTTGATTGATAGCTGCCTTACCAATCTCTGGAACGATAACCGTCTTAATGCTATTACCACGGGCTTTTTTGTCATGTGTGAGAGCTGTATAAAGCTCCTCAACACGCCATGGCTCATAGTCTACTGGCAAGCCAAATTTGACACACATCTCAGCAATTTGACGTGTGATCCCCTTAGGCATGAGGCCTTTTTCCTCAGCAACTCGTGAAATCTGAACCATTCCGATAGCCACCGCTTCACCGTGCATGACTTTACCGTAACCAGCTGTTTGTTCAACGGCATGCCCAATCGTATGACCAAAGTTTAGATACATACGGACGCCACCTTCAAACTCGTCTTCAACCACAATTTTACGCTTAACGTTACATGAACGATAAATGATAGTTTCTGAATTTTCTAGGATACTGTGAACTGAACCATCAATGCTTTCAAGCAAGTGCCAAAGCTCAGGATCATCAATCAAACCGTATTTGACAACCTCACCCATACCCTCAATCAATTCACGTTTACCAAGTGTCTCAAGGACATTAGGGTCAATCAAGACACCATCAGGCTGAGCGAAAGTTCCCACGATATTTTTAGCAAATGGTGTGTTCACACCTGTCTTACCACCAATAGATGAATCCACTTGGGCAGTTAGACTAGTTGGAACCTGAACGAAGTGAATGCCACGCATATAGGTCGAAGCGACAAAGCCTGCCAAATCACCAACAACGCCACCACCAAGAGCAAGAATGCCATCACTACGAGTCATGCCATTCTTAATCAAAAACTCATAAGCCTTATTAACAGTTTTAAGATTTTTACTTGCTTCACCTTCTAGGAAATCAAAAACGACTACCTCAAAACCTTCGTGCTCCAAGCTAAGCTTAACTTTTTCTGCATATAGAGCCCCCACATGATTGTCCGTGATAAGTGCAATCTTTTGTGGTTCCCAAAGTGACTTCACCCATTGACCGACGGTCTTAAGGGCTCCTTTTTCAATAATAATGTCATAAGGGTTATGTGTTAAATTTACCTCTAGTTTCATAGTCGTCCCCTCCTAGCTATTGTAAATATTTTCTAATTCCTGCCAAATGGCGTCTGTTGGCATGTCCTTGCCGGTCCACAATTTAAAGGCACCTGCTGCTTGATGAAGCAACATGCCAAGTCCATTTACAGCCTCGATTCCCTGTTTTCTAGCCAAGGCCAAGAAAGGTGTTTCAAAAGGCTGATAAATGATATCAGCAACCAAGAGTCCCTTAGGAAATTTTGTGTCTGTAGGAATGGGCAAGGATTCGCCATCCATCCCAACACTGGTCGCATTCACCAATAAATCAGCCTGGCCTAGTTCCTCTTGAAAATACTCAAAATCATTTAAAGCATGAAACTCCAATTGGCAAGTTGCCTGTTCAAGTAAGGACTTAAAACTTTCTTTTGCCTTATCCAATGACTGAGGGCGAACGTAGACACTGACTTTTTTTGCATCATCAAGAACTGCCTGCGTCACAATAGCTTTAGCGGCACCACCAGCACCCAAAATCATCAGATGAGCGTCTCTAGGGCTAAAGTTCTTTAGACTAGCAAAGAAACCAAAACCGTCCGTATTATGACCAATCAAATGACCATCACGATTAACAACTGTATTGACAGCACCAATCAGTTGAGCTGCAGGACTAATCTCATCCAAAAAAGGAATGACTGCTTCCTTATATGGCATCGACAAGTTGATACCGAACATGTTGTAACGTCTAATATTTTCAACTGTCTCGGCTAGGTCTGATTCTGGAATCTCCCAGGCCACATAAACACCATTAACTTGTGTCTTTTCGAAGGCCGAATTATGAATAAATGGCGAAATAGAGTGCTTGATGGGATTGGCGACAACAGCTGCTAGGCGTGTGTGTCCATCAATCTGCATCTAAAATCTCCCTAATTCTACGCATATCTGCTAGACTAATTTGTCCTGGAGCACTGGCATTATCAAGACTAGCAAAGGTCCATGATGAACCCATCAAGTCGCCAGCAAGACGTGACATACGACCAAGTTTACCCATTGACATAGTTGCAAACTCTTGTTCAGGATTATAGGCCTTGAAACCACGTGTGAAGTTCATAAGGTCAATAACATCCTGCTCATGCTTAGGCATAACCGCCACCTTTACCACTCTTGGTGTCAAGTTTGCCATCTCAGATAAAAGTGCCATAAGGTTTTCAGGTGTCTCCTCAAAGTTATGATAAGACAAAACCAAGTTTGAAAATTCGAGCATTTGGTCAAAGACAGCCTTACGTGTGAAATACTCAAAATCAATATAATCTGGCGAATAGATAGCAGCTACATCCTTAATTAGTGCGACGTATTCCGCATCCGTTAACTCAAGCTTGCCACCCTCACGCGTCGTACGGATGGTAAAGACAATCTCAAAGCCTGCGAATTTCTCGAAAATAGCTGGAGCAACCGTTAAGATACTATCCTTATCTAAAAAATCTGCACGCCATTCTATAATGTCTGCCCCCTCAAAACGAGACAGTTCAAGCTCTTGTGCCTCCTCTAAACTAGTTGGCATAATCGGAACTACAATTTTCATTTATTTACCTTTATTGTGTATACTTTCAAATAATTTGATGTTGGATCATTAGGATTGACGGTAAAATCCGCTGGTAATTGTTGCAGGTTAACGAAGTCCGCTGAAACATCTCCCAAGCCCTTACGCAGTTGTTTTTTAAACTGTTGCACGGTCATATTAGCAGCATTGGTACTTGCAATGATTGTCCCATGCTCTGATAAAATATCAAGACTCTGTGCAATTAACTTGTGGTAATCCTTATTTGCTGAGAAGGTGCGTTTCTTATTTCGAGCAAAGCTTGGCGGATCAATGACGATAAGGTCATAAGATAAGCCTTTTTTCTTTGCATATTTGAAATAATCAAAGACATCCATCACGACCAAGCGATGATTGCCCATACTGAAACCATTAGCTTCAAAATGAGCCGTCGATAATTCACGTGAACGCTTAGCCAAATCAACCGATGTCGTTTCAACCGCTCCCCCCATAGCCGCAGCAACTGAAAAAGCTGCCGTATAGGAGAACATATTCAGAACTGATTTACCCAAAGCTAGGCCATTAACTAAACCATCACGCACTTCATGCTGATCAAGGAAAATCCCCGTCATTAGCCCATCATTGAGGAAAACTTCATAAGTTACCCCATTTTCTAAAATGGTGAAGGTATCGGCCGCCTCTTGCCCAAAAAGATGGTCTGATTCGAAATCAAGACCCTTGAAGCGGATTTTCTCATAGCCTCCCAAAACCTCAGGAAAGACCGCTTGGAAAGCCTCTACAATAACATCCTTCAAGGAATAAACAAAGGCATTGTACCATGAAAAGAGGGCGTAATCGCCATATAGATCAATAGTGAGACCACCAAAATCGTCACCATCCTGGTTGAAAAGACGAAAAGCTGTCGTCAACTCATTATCATAATAGGATTGACGTTTGGCCTTAGCCCTTTCAAAAAGTCCTTGAAAATAAGTCACTGTCAATTTTTCTTTATTAGGGGACAGAAACCATCCTATCCCCTTATTTTGACTTGACAAATAGCCCGTTCCTAAAAAATCTTTGGACTGGCTATAAAGGTAAACCAACTGATTATTTTCAGTGATATTTGGAAAATCTTCCGCTAAAAGAAGCTGTTTTCCTTGTTTGATTTTTTTCTCCGCAAAGGGACTTACCGTCAATATACTCATGTTACTATTATACCAAAAAAAATGCTATTATTTCTGTTTCGTAACTAGATTTTATCAATTATATGTCAAGGAATATCACACTCAATGGCAGTAAATTTTTGAGAGTCATTATCTTATTTGGTATAATGATTAAGATAATATAGAATCAAAGGAAGTATTACTTTGAAAAAAATTAATGAAGCCTTTTGGAAAGGAGTTTCATCAAGACTTGGATTTATCCTCTTGTTACTCTTCTTTTACTGGCTAAAAACCATATTCGCTTATTACGTCAACATTAATCTTGAGTTGGAAAGCAGATATCAGGTTATGCTTTCGCTGATTAACCCTATTCCACTAGGATTAATGCTTCTAGGTTTAGGACTATACTTTAAGAAACGACGTTTCTTTTATAGCATTACCATTGCTATCTATGTCATCCTTAACCTCTTACTTATTGCTAATGTGATTTACTTTGGAGAGTTTACAGACTTCATCACTGTAAATACCATCCTAGCAAGTTCTAGTTCGGCAGCAGGACTAGGAGACTCCGCCAAGAACCTTCTTGAGCCAAGCTATCTCTTCTACCTGATTGATGTACCTTTCTTCATCTATGCTGGTTTCAGGAAGAAGCTTAAGATGGACAGCAAGCCATTTAACAAACGAGCTAGTTTTGCCGTCACTGCACTGTCGACACTCCTTCTCTCAGTTAACCTCTTCTTAGCGGAAGTTAACCGTGGCGAGTTGTTGACACGTGGTTTCTCAAATAACTATATTGTTCGTGCTATGGGGATTCCCTTCTTCACAGCCTATTCTGGTAACTTAACTTATCAGGCCTCACAGGCTCGTTCATCTGCAACAGCTGAGGATATGAAAAAGGTTGAAGCTTACGTTAAGGAGCACTACGCGGCACCTGATCCTAAGTATTACGGAATTGCTAAAGGAAGAAACGTCATTGTTATTCACTTGGAAAGCTTTCAACAGTTCCTCATAGACTACAAGCTCCAAGTAGACGGTAAAGACTATGAGGTTACTCCATTCATCAATTCCATCTACCACTCAAACGAGACGCTAGCCTTTTCAAACTTTTTCCACCAAGTTAAATCAGGGAAAACTTCTGATGCTGAAACCTTGATGGAAACGTCTCTCTTTGGACTAAGCACAGGCTCATACATGGTAAACTATGGTGGTACCAATACCGCCTATGCGGCACCATCTATCCTAGCTCAAACAGGTGACTATACGTCAGCTGTTTTCCACGGAAACACTGGATCCTTCTGGAATCGTAATAATACCTATAAACAATGGGGGTATAATTACTTCTTTGACTCATCAGCCTTCACTGAAAAAACTGATGAAAACTCCTTCCAGTATGGTCTAAATGACAAGTACATGTTCCCAGATTCCATCAAATATCTGGAACAAATGCAACAACCTTTCTACGTTAAATACCTTACAGTATCTAACCACTACCCATACACTTCACTCTCAGGCGATGAAAAGGAACAAGGTTTCCCACTCGCTGAAACAAAAGACGAAACAGTCAACGGATATTTTGCAACAGCTAACTATCTTGACTCAGCAATCAAAGACTTCTTTGATTACCTTAAGGAAACTGGTCTTTACGACAACTCAATTATTGTCATGTACGGTGACCACTATGGTATCTCTGATACACGAAGCAGCAATCTTGCTGAACTTCTCGGTAAGAACCCTGAAACTTGGTCAAACTATGATAAGGCCATGCTTCAACGTGTTCCTTACATGATTCATATTCCAGGATATACTGGTGGTGGCATCTCTAACACCTTTGGCGGTGAGGTCGATGCCCTTCCAACTCTCCTTCACATTCTTGGTGTTGACACTAGCTCTTATATCCAGATGGGACAAGACCTCCTATCTCCTGATAACAAGCAAATTGTCGCATTTAGAACCTCAGGTCAATATGTTACTCCTCAATACACTAGCTATTCTGGTCGACTCTATAATACTCAAACAGGGGAAGAAATTACCAACCCTGATGAAACGACTAAAAAGGATAACGAAGCCATTCGTAAGGCAGTAGCCACTCAGCTTTCAATGAGTGACGCTGTTCAAACAGGTGACCTCCTTCGTTTCTATACACCAAATGGTTTGAAACCTGTTGATTCTAGCAAGATTTCCTACACGAAACAGATGGATCAACTGAAACAGATCAACAAAAAGCTGAAAGATAAATCAACTAGCCTCTACAAGCAGAAAGGCAATAAATCAACAGCTGATCTATTCAAGACGCCATCTTACAAGGAGCTACATCCTGTAGAATCCGAATCAAGCTCTAGCTCAAGTTCGGGTGAATCAGAGCCAAGCAGCTCTTCAACGGAACAACAATAACCCCTAAAGGCAGTCCAATATGGACTGCCTTTTTAGATTAAACAAGTCTCAATAGTGCTTAACTGGAAAATTGTAACTCTCATATCAGTCGCTTCAAACATATTTCTTGCTAGTTTGCTATAAGCGTGATTAAATAGGATTTGTAAGAAAACTTATAAAGGAGAACCGATATGAATCCAATGGAATTATTTAACCAAGTAAAAGAAATGATCGAAAAGAAAGATTTCGAAGCTGCTAAAAAGTTTGTCGATGAAAACAAAGATGATTTGGGCGAGTACTTCGACCAAGCTAAATCTCTTGTTTCAGGTAACGAAATGGTCAGTGGAGCTTTAGACAAGATTAAAGGCCTATTCTAAGACGAAATCCCCGCAATCAATAGGATTGCAGGGATTTTTTATATTTAGAAGTCCTATTTAGAGACGGTGCCCATCTTAGTCTAAAATTTTTTAGAACAAGCAAAAAAAAGAGATTCCCTAAGGAACCTCTTTTCATTCTATATGACTATAGAATTATTTTTTCAAGTTGTAGAATGATTTTAAACCACGGTATTCTGCAACTTCACCAAGTTGGTCTTCGATACGAAGCAATTGGTTGTATTTAGCGATACGGTCAGTACGTGACAATGAACCTGTCTTGATTTGACCAGCGTTAGTTGCAACTGCGATATCAGCGATTGTTGAATCTTCAGTTTCACCTGAACGGTGTGATACTACTGCTGTGTATCCAGCTTCTTTCGCCATTTCGATAGCGTCGAAAGTTTCAGTCAAAGTACCGATTTGGTTAACTTTGATAAGGATTGAGTTAGCAGCGTGTTCTGCAATACCTTTTTCAAGGTAAGCTGTGTTAGTTACGAAGAAGTCGTCACCAACCAATTGAACTTTACCACCAAGACGTTCAGTAAGAGCTTTCCAACCGTCCCAGTCGTTTTCGTCCATACCATCTTCGATAGTGATGATTGGGTATTTGTTAACCAATTCTTCAAGGTAGTCGATTTGTTCTGCAGCAGTACGAACAGCAGCGCCTTCACCTTCAAATTTAGTGTAGTCGTAAACTTTACGTTCTGCATCGTAGAATTCAGATGATGCACAGTCAAATCCGATAAATACGTCTTTACCTGGTACATATCCAGCAGCTTCGATAGCTTTGATGATAGTTTCAACACCATCTTCAGTTCCGTCGAAACGAGGTGCGAAACCACCTTCGTCACCTACGGCTGTTTCAAGTCCACGTTCTTTAAGGATTTTCTTAAGTGCGTGGAAGATTTCAGCACCCCAACGAAGAGCTTCTTTGAATGTTGGTGCACCAGCAGGTACGATCATGAATTCTTGGAAAGCGATTGGAGCGTCTGAGTGAGAACCACCGTTGATGATGTTCATCATTGGAGTTGGAAGAACTTTAGTGTTGAATCCGCCAAGGTAGCTGTAAAGTGGAACTTCAAGGTAGTCAGCAGCTGCGCGTGCTACAGCGATAGACACACCAAGAATAGCGTTGGCACCAAGTTTACCTTTGTTTGGAGTACCGTCAAGAGCGATCATTGCGCGGTCAATACCTTGTTGATCACGTACGTCGAATCCGATGATGTGTTCAGCAATAACGTTGTTTACGTTATCAACTGCTTTTTGAGTACCAAGACCACCGTAACGAGCTTTGTCACCATCACGAAGTTCTACTGCTTCGTGTTCACCAGTTGAAGCTCCTGAAGGAACCATACCGCGACCGAATGCACCAGATTCAGTGTAAACTTCTACTTCAAGTGTTGGGTTACCGCGTGAGTCAAGGACTTCGCGTGCGTAAACATCAGTAATAATTGACATTACAATACTCTCCTTATGAGTTAAAATTTTTTACACCTATATATTACCATAATATCAAGGCTTAAGCAAATTAAAACCAGAATTTTCTAGCGATTTTCTATTTTTTAATATTTTCAATTGTTTTTGAAAATCTCAGAAAACGACCCGAATGAAAAGGAATTCAAAATATTGTATAATACAAGTAGAAAACTTACAGGAGATTCCTATGACTTCACTTGAAAACAAAGTACTCCAATGCGCTAGTGGCGAAAAACGCCTTAATCCCGATGAACTTCGTCAGTATTTTGGAACCTATGCGGAACGTGTAGTCCTAGCTGTTCTATTGGAAAATGCTGAAAAGAAAACTGTAATTGACCATTTTCCGCAGATTTTAAAAGACTTGCAAGCCGTTTACCCGAATCTTAGTCTCAAGCTATCGCCAAAATTAGCTGACCAGATACAATTTACCTATATCAAAACGGCTCAAGCACTCAACATTTCAGCTACTATCGTAGACGAGGCCAAGGCCCATTCACCATACGGTCTTATTGTACATAGTAATCAAGCAGAAAACCTTGATAAAGTATTATTTTCTGAGCTCTATCCTGATATCCTTGCTCCTACAGAAACTGAACCTGTTACTGAAAAAAAGGGATTTTTCGCTAAACTATTTGGAAAATAAAAGCTGACGCAAGGTCAGCTCAGATTGAAGACAAAGTCCTCAGAAGTTATACTTCTGGGGATTTTTCTTGCTT
>OGIO01000803.1_pt1 | contig 32846 bp, 39 predicted proteins | sample 1571841 | NCBI WGS metagenome assembly OGIO01 (sample SAMEA2582111, study PRJEB24529) | metagenome | biome: Human gut stool | place: China | collected 2011
ATATAAAAATCCAATTATGCTCCATATACTTCATTTTTATAAGCTATATATTACAAACATATGTTCATGCTATATTAAGTTGTCCACATTTTATCCACATAGTTATCCACAACACATTCCTTCTTCCTAAAATCGGCTTACCCTACTCTAGGATCATATTTTCTTTTTAATTCTCCATCCTTCTCTGTCCTACTATCTTTTCATCCAACCCTATATCTTTATCCGTTTCTTTACTAATTCCCTATAGATTTAGCCAAAGTCCTTGACAAATCAACAGCGAAGCTGAATAATCCGGATTGTTCTAAGGCAACGGCTCCTGTATCAGGATAGAGTTTCCCTTAAAATTTGAAAATTAAGAAACTCTATCCCTGCATAACGAATAATCCGTGTTTGTCTTGAGGTATCCGTATCCTTGTAGTGCAGTATAAATCTATGAGTGCGGTTTTCTTCGTGTCCGCATGGACTTATCATGATAGTCTTTGTATGCCCTTATCACACACCGTTTCCAGTGCTTGTCCATTTCCGCATCCTGCTTATTATACAGGCTGCCATACTCATGTGTACCTTATGTACGTCTAAGCTCACATTTCGCCCCCGAACGCTACTTTTAACCAATGTACAGAATAAATCGTACCAATAGATTCATCTGGTTAGGCATATGAGGTCTTGCGTTCGCTTCAACCCCTTAGGTCATGGATTACTGATAGACGCAGCTCTCCAACCCCGACAACTTATTTGTTAAGCTTGCCGATACTAATTTTATTTATTCAGGAGTAATTCTAACCCTGTCCAACTCAACCCAAACATACATTCACTTCTTGACATGTGTGATAGTATGATTTAAAATAAACCATATAAAAAGGTTAAATTAAATACACCTTACCATATCTCTTTTTTCAAAAAGTAGTATGCTAAGTTGATTTTTCAGTATTTAATTGTAAGTTCCAACGGCTGCACTGGTAATGCTCCGTAGGATATTCAACTCTGGTAAAGTTGAATAGTTTGTCTTGTTACTCTGGTAAAGTAAACAAGATGATTCGTTTAATTGATTTTTAATAATAGTAAAAGCGATATGATGTTATCTTCATATCGCTTTTTTCTTGTATCTTATATTTTTTAGCAAATATGATTGTAACTCTTTTTTTAAGATAATCCTATTGTACAAGGAAATCTCTAATATTGCAATATATTTTTTATTTTTTATCTATCTCGGTAATACTTATTATTATTTATTAATACTTATTATTACTTATTTCTAGTATATGGAATCTTTTTCTAACATTTCCCTATTTTCTCTTACATATTTAATCATCAACATATTCATTGCAGAGTTATTTGATAGTCCTTGTATCTTATTTATCTGGGTAAATGCTTTATATAATTTATCATTTACTTTGGCAGAAATTTGCTTATTTTTCTCTCCATCATTAAATACAATCTTATCTATCGTAGATCTTCTTTCTGCTCGTCTCTCTTTTTCTTCTTCGGTCAGGATAGCTTTTTCTCTGCTTTCTTCTTCCGTAGCCTTAGCATATAACTTTCCAGATAATGCTCCAGTTTCAATTGCTCTCTTTGCCATAACAAATACTCCTTTTTTTAATACTTATTATTACTAATTATTATTTAATATTATTAATTAATAATAGCTAATAATTATTATTAATCAATTCCAAATGCGATGTTCACATATTCTTTTGCAGCCCTTGTATTCTTTTTAGCCAGAACAACTGGTTTACCGTCTACAATTCCTTTATTAACATCTGCGGAATCTCTTATTATTCCTAATATTGGTGCTTTATCATGTAAAAGTGATAATACGTCCTGATTATCATTAGTATTAACTTTAAACATGGTTGCAATGATTCCCATTAATTTTAAATCAGGATTTAGGGATTGCTCACCATTTCCACTTTGAATATCACTGATTGTTTCCATAAGTGCTTTCAGACCTCTGTATGCAAGATACTCTGTCTTAACCGGGATAATAACTCCATCGGCTGCCACAAGAGCATTAATTAATAAAATACCAAGCTGTGGGGGACAATCGATAAAAACATAATCAAAATATTCTTTTAATTTTGATACAGCTTTTCTAAGTTGAGATTCACTATATCTTCTTCCAATCAAATGAGTTTCGGTTACTGCCAGATCAATATTGGATGGAATGATAAATAAATTATCCATTTCTGAACTTTCTACGCTGAATACACATTCTATCGGTTCGATTTTATTTTCCAAAATCTTAGATATGTTATATTTCTCTAAATCTGAGGAATCTGGATTTAAACCACAACTAATCGTAAGACTCGCCTGAGGGTCTAAATCAATCATTAATACTCTTTTTCCTAGTATAGCTTTGGCAGCCGCAAGATTATATGTAGTAGTTGTTTTCGCTACCCCACCTTTTTGGTTAGCAATTGCTATAACACGCATAATATTCTCCTTCTTTCTTTAATACTAAGTAATACTTAGTATATAATAAGTATTACTTTAAATAAAATATTTTCTTCTATGGTAATACTTATTATATACTTATTATAGTGTTATAGTCAATACCATTCCTATAATTTACGATTTATTTTAGGCTCACTCTTAGTAATACTAAATAATATTTATTATTACTAATTATTATTTAGTATTATTTATTATTAATTTATCTTCATTTCTTGGAGTAAAATTATTTGTCTCCAAATTAGCAAATGGAAATCAAAAAGGGTTTTCAGAATTCTGAAAACCCTTTTGCATATTCAATATTTACTTTTTTATTATTCTCCGTACTGTTTTATCTTCTGGCAGACTGTGGCAGCAGAGCATCCTATCTCTCTGGCTATATCACGCATAGAACATCCCTGATTCTTCAGCTCGATCATTAAAGCTATCTTACTCTCATCAAATTTTGCTTTCCTGCCCGGCTTCTTCTTCATGGCATCTCTGATTTCTTTATCTTTTTTAATGTTCTCTTTTATTATTTGTAATCCATCTACTTCACCTGATCCGGCAGTAAGCCTTTCAATTTCTGCTCTCATTCTATCTCTATCTTCATTCGCTGCATTAAGCCATTCGACATACTGCTCTTGTATTCCCTTAACTTCTTTTAGCTTCAGAACAATTTCATTATAACTAACTGCATCTTCAGGAATATATTTATCGTATTTCTTACTATTAAGCTCTTTTTTTAATTCTGTGATTTTCTCTTTTCGTTTAAAAGAAATATTTTCTGAATGTAAAATTCTCTTTATCAGTTCTTTTTGTCCCATTGTTTCGTAGCTACTTGTCCAGTCCCTACCGTTAAGAATTTCTGAAGCTTTATCACGAATATCTGTAGCACATAAACTCTCTAATTCTTCATCCGAAATGCTCATCACTGATAATTTGAGCTTCAGATTTTCAATTTTTTCTTTCAGTTCCTCACACTTTTTGCTTTCTTTTTCAAAGGACTCCTTATAAAAATCTCTTGCTTTAACAGTTTGATTAAAGATTTCTTGTGTCCTTGGTGGTACACAAGATTCTTTTTCCTTTAGCTCCGCAATCGCTTTATTCTTTTCTTCCAGAGTATGAAATAGCTCTTCTTTTTCTTCCTTCAGTTTTTTATTTTCTGAAGATAATCTGCGAGCTGCTTCTTTATACTGTGATAACTCTTTTCTAAGACTTTGTACTGTGTTATCTCTGGTATGCCTTTTCGGATGTTGAATCTCTTTATTCTCAAAATCAAATGGTATAAATTCTATTCCTTCCGAATCATCTATAAGATTTTGAAAACAATCAAAATATAAATTCATGCCGTCCGCAAAGAAACCATACCTATCTTTACGGATTATATTTCCATAGCTATTAATCAGATGTACCATTACATAGGTAGAATCATCGTCCATATCCGTATTAAGGTTAATTGTAAGCATTCCTGTCTTATCTTTTCTTAGGAATTCCACCTTGTTATATGTCTTTCCATCTTCAATAAATTCCCCTTTATAAGCATTATATGTGCCATATCGACTCATGATAAAGCCTATATGTCTCCTTTTTAATTCATATTTCATATCTTGTTCACCTACTTATTAAACATGTAATTATAAACATCTACTGATTATATTATAGCACTTGTAAACACTAGATGCAATATATTTTAAACAGGTTTTAATAAACAAAATATGAAGAAAAATACCCATGCACCTGTTAAGTACATGGGTATTTATATAAGATTCTGCTACGCTTTCCGACTGAGCTAGAATTGTATCTATTATATCATAACATTTCTTTTTTGAATAGACATAATTATATACATAAATTACCATCTTGTGTTTTCCAATATTTCTTTCCTATTTGTTGAACTATATTTATAGTACACCTAGATAGAGGTTTTGTTAAGTTGTGGAACACAGTATATTGAACATAGTAGTTGAGTTTATAATGAAGTTTGGTAATACTTTTTATATGGTTACTATGGATATGCTTTTTTATATACTTTTTATATTAATGTCCGTACTGCATAGCATTGTTGATTTCGTTGTATTTTTCTACAACATCAAAGTTCACTTCTGTTTCTCCAAACCTATATGAATCTCTTTGAAAAGTGGTTATTTCAAGATATTTTTTTTCTTCAAATTTGTATAAATAACCAATTATTGGTAAAGTTTTATCTATTTTAACATATTTCCAATTTTCATCACCATCCATAGATATATCGCCATTCTTGTCTCTATAACATATAGTTTGCATTTCATATTTATATACATTATAACCTTCTTCCATATCTGCAATACTTTTTCCATTATAGTCATTATACATCTCATCTGTAGATTCTTTCTCATCTAAACTGTAGTACCGACGATGCCATTCTGATGTTGGTTTATATATAGGAATGCTTTTTATACGTTTAATTCCCAGGAATCCTTTTCGCTCTTTTTTTATTATTGTCTTAGTAAAAATTTTTTTATACACTATAAAATATGTACCAATAGAGTATTCTTTAATATTGTTCAATCGAATATTCAAATCTCCAAGCGTAACAAATCGTGATGTATTATTCTGCTCTGAAACTCTGATATTTACTGCATTCTTGCCTTTTTTCCCATCTACAATATCAAAATTTACGACCATCCAGTTTTTTATTTCAACCATATCTCTTACTTGTGAGATGTGAAAGAAATAGTCCTGTCCATCCTCACCTGTAATAAATCCATAGCCTTTATCTTCAATAAATCTCTTGATTCTGCCTCTCATCCGTAGTGTTCTCCTTCTGGTATTTTAGGTATATTATATCACAATGAGGGAATATAAGGTCAAAATTTTGTCGGTGGGAAAAAAGTGGAATTCCTACCACCTATGCAGCCGTAAGGGGGGTAATGGATCAACTGCACTGGTTTATCCTTTATCAAATATAAAATACCTGTATAGTATCAATTCTTCAGACTTCACAAGAAAAACAGTTCTCTAATTTGCCCATAAATCAACTTTAAATCTTTTCATGATGTTTTATACCTCTTTATATTAAAATCCATTTAAAGGCTATATACAGCGTTCACATGGCATTTCCCTATTTATAGCATATTACATATTTATTCATAACAGGGTGTTCATAATCCTGTAAATAAATGATATACCCCTGTAAGCTCGTACAAGGGCTGTAAACGTATTTTATAATAGTAGTGTACATATTATTTAAAGCACCATGTAAAGCTTATATGAGGTTGCTTATGTCACTTCATTTATATTTTCACAGTGTAATCATGCACTATTAGGTTATTCTAGTACACCAGTATAAGCACACAAAAAAAGGCACATCCCGAAGGATGCACCCTTTTTACTATGCTTATTTACTTATTTATCCATTAATAATGGCATAAATGATAATTCCTATGATTAAATAAAATGAACAAAACCCAACGATATATCCCATTCTATTTCCCTCCTTTTCTTGCTTTCTTTGCTCTTATTTTTGGTGTGTAATATGTACTCATCATATACATATAACCCCCACACTTGCAAGTGTCTTTTTGAATATCCTGTGTGGTACTACCACACCGAAAACATTTCCTATATTCACTGATTGCTCTCATACTATTCTTTCTTACGTCCATTTTTTACCTTCTTTCATTATAACTCTTTTGTAACAGTTTTCCAACCATATAAATGACTTTCTAGCTCTTCTTTTCTCACGATTCGACCATTGATAGATGTTATCACACGTTTTCTCATGATACTCTCATATATTTCTATGTGTTCTAATACGTCACCGTTTCCGAATGTCGTTGTATGTTTAGTGATGTTACCGCCTGCATCGTTATACTCATCTGTGATGCTCTGGTTATTGTGTTCCATAATCCATGATAAAATATCCTGTGAACTCATGACGTAACCCCCTATAATAATATATTTAAAATCTGATAACGAATCATCTCATGCAACCATGATTCAAAGGTTGTACCTTGTTCTTTTTGCTCTGCATCCACATCAACGACAAATCGTCTATATGCTTTCGCCATTGTGAGGACTTTCTTTTTCCCTTCTTCATAGTAAGCAAATTTCATGATGTAAACCTCCTAATAAACTTCTAACACTTTATTATCTTCTAAAAAGATGTAAGTTCCTTCTATAGATAAATCTCTTGCGAAAGCTTCATAGTCAAAGTATCTTGCTACATTCTCAGGTACATTTCTAAGATAGTCACATTCTTCTACAATGTAATATGCTACATCTATCATATCCTCACAATTATAATAGATATGATAATCTCCATTATTTACTTTTTCCATTGCTTCATCTAATGTATAACTACATTCTGACATTAAAGCTTTTACAATTTCTTTTTCGTTATCTTCTAAAGATTCAACCTGTGAAGCAATTTTATTTAATGTGTCTATGTTCTCATACTCACCAATGTTGTAATAATCACATTCCCAATCAGTGATGAAGTATTCTTCATAATAGTTACCGTTTGCATCTGGTTTGTTACTAATCTTGATACGCTTTAATACGTTTTTAAGTTCTTCCTGCGATACTGGTAAACTTACCCATTCACCAATTAAAAAGCCTTCATTGTACTTTCCTAAATTTGTTAAATAAATGTTCATCATGATATATAACCATCCTTCCTTTTTGGTGACGGTTATGCTACTATATAATAGCAACCGTCTTTGTGTTGTGTTCGGGTAACACCTGCGAACGACCAATTCTTTAAGGTGTTGCCCTGTTTTGTTTACGAGCTAATAATAACTCATATTTGAGTATGTGTCAACTCTTTTTTGAGTATTTTTATAATATATTTATTTAGTCGTGTTTCTTCTATATAATAGCAAAATATAATATTATTGATTATATATAACTCATTCTTGATTATATATATAACTCATGTTATTATAGGAATATGCTATATAAAGGAAGGTGGTATATAATGAACGGTTCTCAAGTTATAAAACAACTTATGATTGAGTCTAATACAGATATAAAGCAACTAGCCGAACTATTAGAAATAAAACCTCAGTCGGTACGCAATAAATTATCAAGAAATAGTTTTTCTCTGGCAGAGTTTGAAAAAATCATTAATTTACTAAATGGAGAATTGCAGGTTGTCTCCAATCGTACAAAGAACATATATCATTAATGTAAAGCTTATCCTTTTTAGAGGATAGGCTTTTCTTTTTATATAAGAACCATTTCAGTATTAAAACGAACGTATATATTAATAGTATTAAAAGTATTGACAAAATCGCTCTTATGTTCTAAAATAGCAGTATCAATTTCAACGGTCGTTATTTTTAATACGAAAGGATGGTTTTATATGGCTATTTACGGATATTGTAGAATAAGTACCAATAAACAGAATATAGAAAGGCAGGTCAGAAACATTCTTGCGGTATATCCTAATGCTATAATAGTAAAAGAAGTATATACAGGTACGAAGTTTCAAGGTAGGAAAGAACTGGATAAAATACTAAAAATCACAAAACCAAATGATACTATTGTATTTGATTCAGTTTCCAGAATGTCAAGAAATAGTGAGGAAGGTTGTGAGGAATACGAAAGTCTATTTAATAAAGGAATTACGCTTGTATTCCTAAAAGAGCCACATATAAACACAGATGTATATAAACAGGCTCTACAACGTCAATTAGATATAACTCTGAATACTGGAAGAAAAGCAACCGATAAATTTATGAATACCATTATAGAAGCATTAAACGGCTATCTCATGGACTTAGCAAAAGAACAGATTAAACTTGCATTTGAACAGGCTCAAAAAGAGGTTGATGATTTGCACCAGAGAACTAAGGAAGGTATAGAAACGGCACGTCTGAACGGTAAGCAAATAGGCGGTATCAAAGGGAAAAAATTAACCACCAAAAAGAGTATAGAGAAGAAAGCAGAAATATTAAAACATTCCATAGATTTTGGCGGTACTTTAAAAGATTCCGATTGTATGAAGCTGACAGGACTTGCAAGAAATACTTTCTATAAATATAAAAGAGAGCTAAAAGAAGAAGCTGCCATTCATAACTAATATAAAAAGATATATAAATAAGAAAGCATCTACTAATTTGTAGGTGCTTTTTTATTGCGTATTTTTCCGAATCTTTTTTATTTACATATCTTTCCATATTAATATTTTTAATATTTATGTGTTATTTTTGCATATTTATTAATTATGTATATTTCAGGTACATACCCTTATCTGAGTCGAATTTTTGACCATGAGCTTTCCAGTTATTTATCCAGAATCAATATTCCCTTTATTTTGTAATGGTTTTATGTCGTTTACATTATATTACAATCCAGTAGTATTATTTGCATTTTATTTTTGTCTCATTTTATGCAACAATATAGGGGTTATGCAGCGGTATATAGGGGTAACTTTTTTACATAAATATTGTTTTTTTATTTGTACAATTTCCCAACCACACTTCAACCAATCTTGACACCCTCTTATCCATTATATACTCGAACATATATTCGTAAATAAATGCTTACTTTTTTGCCCTTATATCGCCCTAGAATCCATTTCAATTCCTTACCCTTACAATTTACCCTCTACTAAAAAACCTTCATTTTAATTCTAACCTGCCAGAATTGAATATGGGGTTAACTTTTAATTTTCGGATGTCCTTATCTCGGACATCCCCTTTTAAATATCCTTTTATCTTCCTGTAAAATTCTACATTCAAATCCTTTCTCTCTTCTGCCAGATATGGGGTTAATCTGACCTTCAGGTATCGGCTTAACCTATATCCGAAAATCTTTCTTACATTTTTTCACATTTGATTTCCATTTCTTCAGAATAAAATATGGGGTTAATTTCATAGACCTTTTTTAGTCCACAACGGACTAATCGCTTTCTAAACCACTTCCATCAGTTTAAAAGATTCACCATAACACAGTTCTGTGTTCTGGGAAGTGCATAGTATGCACTTTTGAATTTAGCTATCAATTTATCATAGATCGAATTCCCAAAATGGGGATGTGAATTAAAGTAACACCTAAACCATTTCATTTAACTTTTATTTATTAATTTAAATTTAATGACAATACTTTTTATTAATGTTATAATATTTATATTCTAATATAAAAATATTAAGGGGAACTAAACTTATGGAAAATCAAAAGATAAACTTTAGACTCACTAAAAGCGAACAAGAATTAATGGACATCTTCTGGCAATCTGAAGAACCATTAGCTATACAAGAAGTTTTAGAAAATGCTCCTGTTAACCGCAACTGGAAAGATTCTTCTGTACACCTAATCGTTAATCATCTCTTAAATAAAGGGGTTATTGAAGTAGCTGGCTTCAAAAAAACTACAAAGAATTATGCCAGAACCTTTTGCCCTGTGATGTCAAAAGAAGAATTTCTTCTTCACACCATAATTGATCCATTCGATAAAAAGGAGATATTGCGAATTTTTCATATGCTTTTGCAAGAGATTGATTCTGATAAAGAACTGGAAGAACTTCAGGAACAAATTAAGGCTGCCATGAAAAAATAATACCTCTAATCACTCACTCCAGAATCGTGGTTAGTGAAATCTCTAAGTGGAACTGTTTCACTTAAAACCAGAGGAATTTTATTAAAATTTTCAAATTCTTTTAGAGAGAGCTAATGATAGGAAAAGAGGGGATAAACCATAGGAAAACCATCGCTCAATATGGTTTCCGCTTAAAATATATAAGGTATTTGATTATTTTTCATAGGTATCCTTTTATATTCATTATACTACCTCTAAAGAGGGTAGGTTTCCAGAAACCTCAAAACACAAAAAAAGATGAAGCGTTCTTGGATACTTCATCTTTTTTGCCTTATAAAAAGGACGGTTATTGAATTTTCCTATTGCTTTTCTAGGAGATTAGGTGTTGCCGCACCGAAAACTATTAAAAACACATTTTCACACATATTTGAAAGAGAGCGATTTCTCTTTACATCTACTATTATACTCTTTTTATACGTTTTGTCAATATATTTTCGTTATGTTTTATAATCTTTTTAGTTATATATATATTATTATTATAGGGTCGCACATTTCGACAAAATATGTTATAATGCTTTTAGTCGAGATATGAAGTGAACATTAGGGAAAGTCTGGTGGTTGTCTCTTTTCGGAAACGGAAAGGGGGTAATGCCGATGAACACAATGGAAGTTTTAACTTTATTGTTAGTAATTTTCGCTGCATTATCCTATCTGGATAATCACCGTAATTAATATACTGTCTTTATAGGCAGAGAAAAAGGCTATCCCTATTGCAGTAGGGACAGCCTTTAGTGTAGTAACTGTTTACATAAAATGTTTTCGGGAACGACCACTAGATATTGCAGTATCCTTTCGCTTCCTCTATCTCGATTATATTATCTCGTTGCGATTTTGTCAATATCGTTCAATATCGCATTGCAATTATTTTAAATCACTTTGGCAAGTGGAAATCCACTTCATACAAAGGTAACTGTCAGTTACCTTAAATCACCGGCACACTTACCTTATGCATAGTCTGCATTTCTAATTTTACATTAATTGAAGGAATTCCTGTGAAAACTTCTCTCACTAATGCTTTCCATTCTTCACCCGGCAGCTTAAAATCTATAAAAACTCCCTGTTCCTTATCTCTATATATGCAAATAGCTTCAGGAATATACTCTTCTTCCTGTATCTTCAGAACCAGGTACTCTCCACTTTCGTATTTTTCTTCAGAAAAGAACATCTTCAGGCTATTTTTTGTCATAAAATCAAAATTAAAATATGCCATTTTCCCTATATTTCTTATCGCATATTTACTTTTGAGATTAGGGGTTGCTATGATCTGTACGACTCTATATCTGTAATTTTCCATTCTATAATCCTTTCTACATATCGCCAATTTTGGCGGTATTTTAATTATTTTCATCATCAATTACTATTTCTTCTGTTTTGGTATCAGGAACAGGGGTTAATTCTTCTATTTCTTGCGATACTTTTGCTTCATCCTGTAATCTCTGTAATTCCAGAGCTGTATCCGTTGTGTATGGGGATTTGTCTATAATCGTCTGTTTACTAATTGCTCCGCAATCATATTGAATCTTCATGTTATTCATGTTTGCTTCATTATCTACTGGTTTACTTACATTGAACAGAAAATTAATGCTATCAAATACCTCATCCGTAACAGTTTGTCCCTGAATCTCCATAAGTTTTCGGATATATTCCATACGCTGCATGAAACCTTTAGTCATTTCAGTAATAAATTGACGGTTAAAATTAGAGGTCTGTTGATACAACATCGTAATTGATGTTTCTGATACATTCGCCACGTTACTTTGACCTAAGATGCTAGACGGAACACAAGCAACCGCATAAAACTGTTGAATCAGATAATCCAGTTCTAGTTTGATGGAATCCTTATCCATAGTGGCATTAGCATAGTTAAAAGATCCTCCATCTTCCAGATTAAGGGTTACCCCCACAATATCTTTAGGAATTTCGCTCTTAATCCTCTGCCCCGATACCACACCAAAAGGATTCATAGACAAAGTTGTTACCGCATCGTCCAGTTTAGAAAGTAGATTTTCCACTGAATCCATGATAGGGATTAAATCCAAAAGAAATGGGTCACCAAAATTATCATATTTCGTTTTATCTAAAGAGCTATACCAGATTGGCAGCCCGGTTAGATTTTCTTTTGTATCAACTAATTCTCTTCCTTTGTAAATCTCTACTCTGTCAGGATAATACACATTACTGTAAGATAATCTGGTATCACTATCCGTCCAGTTTTCTACAAAGCAATAATATTTCCCTTCTGCATCATAAAGGGGATACGCATCTGTATTTTTTATGATTTTGGAACGAATTTTATTATTTTCATCTAAATATACATACTCAAACGCATCTGCATAGGAAATTAAATCTCTAGCGATCTTCAAATCGGCTTCAATATAATCACCTTTTCGATAGATTTTATTCAAAGCAGAAACAAATTCCTTATCTCCTGTAATGGAAACAGGCTCTCCACAGATAAAGCTGCTATGAAACTTTACAATAGATTTTAAGGTTTGAAGTACAATTTTCGCAGTTTCATATGTATGTCCTTTAAACTGGAAGTCGGGGCGTTCCAACACTTTATGTTCTCTAGCTAAGTAGCTGTCAATCTTTTTAACCCTTCTAATCCTATCCGCATACCTAATTTTATCAATTTCTGTCTCAAACCACATTTTATTGCCCGGCATAATACCTCCATCCTTTTTACTTCCAAAAAAATCTTTTATTTTATCAATTAATACCATTCATCCACACCCCATTTACAACCGACAAGCCGAATCCCTTTAGGTAATGGGTCTCTAGAATTAATCGCCTGCACAGCTTTATCAATAAGTCTATCTGCCTTTTCGGATGGCATTGTTTTATCTTCGATTTCAAATTTATATCTTTTTTGCACCTTAAAAAGCGAAAAGGTACTTCCACCTGCATTAACATAGTCATACATTGCGTTTTTTATAATTTTCTGATATTCCTCGTATTTCATCTCTATTTTTATTCCTTTCTAAACACATATTTCTAAACATAATAAATTCCATTTGCTAATCCTTCCAGAGCCATAGCGAAAGCCATTACTCTATCATCCTTTGCTCCTTGTGCAGCCTGTACTTTTCCGTTATTATCTTGGAATACCTTCATTTCATCCAGTAAACCACTGGAATTAACACACACTTGTCCTGTTTCAAATAACTCCTGAAGCCTATTTAAGATAATAGGACGGCTCTTTCCTGTTGTCTCAAATCCCGGTTTCTTCTTTGTCTTTCCTCTCATGTCATAAACTTTAGACTTATAAATATTAATATACCGATTACTGCCATCGTAAAGCTTATCTAAAACAGTATGTCCGGCTGATAATTTCTCAATTACAAGTAAACCTGTATTATACATATTTCCAATCTCACGCACTAAATCCGCAAACTGGTAAGGCTTAATCTTATTACTTGCGAATTCCATACACTGGAAACCACTTTCATCTACTACTTCGATAACGCTGTTATCTGAATTAATTCCTTCTCCTGTATCTACCCCAATGTAATATTTTTCGTCTTTTACTGGCAGTCTCCATGTTTTAATAGAACTTTTCCACTTTTTCATCATGGTTGGAATTTTTACAGGTAATTTCACAGTTAGAGTTTCATCTAAATGATTTCTCCGTTCCTGAATAAGCTCTAAATCAAACAGATTATTTCCAGATACAACAAAGGATTCCATTGCAGTAGTTGGATATTCCTGTCGGAATTTTTCGATTCCGATATTCGCTATCTTCATTCTTCGCCACATTAATTTCTTTATCGCTAATGGGTTTTCTTTTCCATTCATTTTTAGATATAAAGCTTGTTCTTCTTCGTCAAGTTCTTCCGGTGCAAGGTAATCTCCGTATTTCTGCTTATATTCTTCTGAATTATCGTTATATTCCTCGATAAAAAGCTTTGTGTCACTCAACCAACTGAAGAAAAATGGCTTGTACTGTGATTCTCCATTAACAGCTCGCTGCCATAGCTCAAACCAATAATTCATGCCTTTTGATGTGGATTCCAATACACATTCAGAATCAGGTCTTAACGCTGCTTCGATGGCAACTAACTGATTTTTCAGTTTTTCGTCATCCATCGAACTAACCTCTGTCAAATGGACATATCTTAATGTTGCTCCCCTGGCGGCATCTTTACTTCCACACACACAACATACAATTCTGCTTCTGTTTTCAAGGATTAATTCCTTCCTGTTGTTTGCTACATCTTTAATCTTTACAGATGGATCTAAGTCCTCATACATGGCTTTTAACTTCTTAAATACGATGTCAACGGTATCTAAACTATAGCTCATAAGCATACAAACTGTATCCGACTGCGTATGAGTAAGGTATAAACTGTATGCTATCGCCCACGAAGTAATACCTAGTTGTCTTGATTTGCAAATGATATTAAATTTCCCGAAATTCTTTGCTAATAACTTCTGATGGTAAGTAGGAAGGAACGGTACTTTTCTTCCGTTTTTATCTACGATTTTTACAAAATAAGTAACCCATAACACAGGATCAGAGACAATCTTCTTTAATTTATTTTCCTTTGTCATTACTTTTTACTCCTTTTATACAAAAAAGAGCTGTCCATGTGGACAACTCACTTAATTTTCATGTTCAATTTTGGTATATAGTTTTATTCTTTATATGTATAGCTGTAATCTTCTTCATCTTCCAGTGCATTATCTGGAATACGATTCAATAATTTCGTTAATTGGTTTTCCTGATCTCCTTTGAAAAATTTTTCTGAAAAATCTTCAAAGGCTTTAAAGGCTTGTACATCGCCTTGCATCGCCTTATCATAATATGTTTGGTATAGCTCAATCTGTTTTTTTTGATGCAGCCGTTTTAGTAACCATTTGATGGCAGCCTGACAACCTGCTTCTAAAATATATTTCTGACATACTTCTTCTGTAATAGAATCAGAAAATACGGCATATCTGTTCTTCAAATCATCAAAAGTCTTTACAGGTGATTTCTCTGCCCCTCTCAAATATTCAGGGCAAAACTTCCACATAATATAGTATACTTTTGTATCTGTACCAATCATCTCTTTAAGAGTCTGATAGATGGTTTTTTCCTTAGAAAGTGACTTTCCATTTGCTTCAAACTCTCGCTTCTCTCTCTTTGGCATCTTAATCACCTTCTTTATTTTCTCAATCCAATAATCCATGTAAGGAAATCTTCCTCCACGTCTCCTTCTGTCTTTTTAGAAGCCGTAAGTAGAATATTCTTAGTTTCCTCACTATTAATTTTCGCTTTATATTTTCCCTCGTAATTATCATATAGCCTATTAATTTCATCAATAATAGCTTTTCTCTCTTGCCGTAGCACTGGTACATGATTCTCACATTCGCTCAATGATTTCTTATACATACCCATTGACAAACCAAACATACTTAATTTTTCAAAATTTTGAAGTAACTTTTCTTCTGTTTTAAGTGCAGGTTTTCTCTCTTTCTCTCTTGAATCATAAATAATATTGTAAAGATTATTTTCAATCTCCTTATCTTTTTTATCTAATTTTATATATAAATTTCTTAACTCCTCATAATCTTCATCGTTCATTATCGCTGTAATAAATGCTCTTTTATATTCAGGATTTGCCAATGCTTTTCCCATTAATAGTAATGACTTCCTATCTATCATTTTTTCCATTAATATTCATACTCCTTTGATTTTTCTTCAACCATTTGTGCAACTCTTCCTAACTGTTCCATCACTAAATAACCTGTGCTATTAAAATAATCCGTAACATTTCTCAATGAATCTCCTAAAATAAAACATATAATATCCAATTCCTGATTGTTCACATCAGTATACCATTCATTAAACCATTTCATGTACTTTTCTATAACGGACATACGAAAATCCGTCTGTACATTTTCCAGACTATTATTAACTTTCCTATATACTCTATTCATTAAAGAAATGTGATTGTTATACATTTCTTTACCAAACTCACTAGAACTACTTTCTATCAATTTTTCTATATCCGCTTTTCGGTAATCTATCTTATCCATATTATTCCTCTTTTCTGTATTCAAAATTTTCAACATCTGTAATAATGCTATCTATATCTTCCAATGGAATATCATTAATATTTATTACATCTTTATCTTTCGCTTCTAACGGATCAGAAATATACTTATTAGCTAAAAATGTAATAAAATCCTCACTCGCTGCACTATCCCCTACAATCCGTACATAATTGAATATATTTTTGAACATTTTCGCTTTATATCTGGGATTTTCTTCTCTCTCTCTATCTCTAATTCGCTTTTCCTTATTCATCTCCAAACAAGATTTTTTGTCTTTATTATATTCAATGATAGAATCATAAATAGACATCCTATCGTTTACATTACATATGTATTGATTTGGTAAATCCTCAAAATCATATTCATTATTTGAAGAAACCTTACCTAGTGTCACATTACCTTTAGCAGATAAACTCATTTCGCATACAACATATACCTGTTCTTCATGTGATAATTTATATGCTTTATAATGCGGACACATTGGCTTTGTATCTTTGGAAAGAATTTCAATTCGCGTATCTAACCTCTGTTTATCCATTTCTGAAATGGCTTCTGGAAGATTTGTTCCGTTTCCAATTTTCACCGGGATATTACCATCTGTCATAGGAATGACTTTCGCATATCCTTCTAATTCTTTCTTATAGTATTCCAGTGCATCTTTCGGGTCATAGCCGACATGGTATCTATCAACGGATACTCCTATCGTAACGTAATATTTCATATCAACTTTTTTATCCAAATAACATAGCTTAATCATTTCAGAATAATCTTTTACTATCTGCACAAATTTTTCTGACTTCTCATATCCATTTGTAATAATCTGTAGATGGAAAAGAGGGATACGATACTCATATAAAAGATCTAAAAAATAATCCATTTCTTCCAATGCCAATGTAGGCTCTCCACCAGTAAAGTGAAGAAAACCAATAGCCTCAGTTTGCTTTAAAAATTTCTCAATAACTTCTTTTGAAATAGTAATATTCTGGCATTTCCCTTTAAAGCAATGCTTACAGTTTATTTGACATTTTCTTGTTAATTCCACCGATAAAAAATCCCATGTAATTTTTTTCATCTATATTTTTCTCTCCTATTTACCTTTTATTTTCTTGAACCTAAATGATTTGCAATTACATTTAATGCTTCATTGTTACTTAAATTGCTTCCTCCACATGACATATAAACACGATTTTTTTTCATAATTTTATCTTCCTTTCTTTTAATACCTCTCTGGTAACTCTATTACAATTACTTTTGCAGCGAATTTCTTTTCTTTATCATTTCTTGCATTCCAGATTTCAAATTCTACTACTGATCCACGAATTAACTCTTTTTCATCACCGATAAATCTGGAATTAATATAATATTCCTTACCATCCTCAAAACATTTGATAAATCCGAACCCTCGCTCACTATTCCATTTTTTCACTTTTCCCATGAATCTAGGATTTCTTTTGTCTTTCATATTGTCGCTCATATATATGTTCCTTTCGTTTAATATTACCTGTTTATAATTAAAAAAAGAGGGTATAATATATACCCTCTCAAAACGCATGACCTATTCACTGGTAAGTTTATCTTCCTTAGTATCAGTATCACTTACTCTCTCTTTATTTTTCCAGTATTTCCTTACATCCTGTAATAATTCTTCTGTCTTATCATAAAGCCAGAAGAAATTATTTCTTTTGAAGTGAGTGCAACGGAATAAAAATTTATGTCCGTTTTCTGTCAAGTAATTTTTAAGTCCAGTGGAATATGTCCAAAAAAATCTCTCATGTAAAGTTTCTCTGAAAATTTTATTTTCTTCTCTCTTCGTCATTGTTTTAACTCCTATTCTTACTTTTTAAACTATTAATTCTAAACAGCTATGTTTAGGATATAGCTGTCCTTAAATGTTTCCGCACTTACAATTATTTTTTGATTTTTATTGATACGCTGCATCACTTCGTATTTGGATGCAAAGACCTTCTGTATCGGTTGTACCAACGAAAACTGACATTCTGGTACACGATAAGTTGGTGTTTCTAAATATCCATCTGGTGTAATTGTTATTTTGTCATATAGTCCATGCTCCACCGAAAAATCCTGAAAGTATTTCATATCGTGATTCTCCAAAATCGGTACAAGATATTCCGTTAAACCTAATTTTTCCAACCAGTATAAATTAACATAAGCATACTTACCATTCTGGTTATAGTAACCTCTAAAGCCACCATCAACGGCAAGTAATATAGTTCTCAATTCCTCGCTCATTTTATTTATGCCACCATATAAGGCTGACACAAGTGCAATCGTACCAAAATTATATTTTTCATAATATTTTCTATGAATAACATTCGGATTAACTGCATTGCTATTTCGAATGAACGTCCTATGATTATCATAGCAATACTGATTATTGGCAATAGATAAATCCACAAATATAGGTGTTTTCCATCCGTATCCTGTCTTTTCCTTGTTGAGCCATAAGCCACTTTTAAAATCGTAAAATCCGCCTATTTCCAATCCTAAAACCGTATGTAATCTCCCACATGAAAAGAGTGAATCCATGTCATCAGTGCATACTAGATAGTACATATCAGGCGATATATCTCCTTTACACCAATCTGGCAATTTGTTTAATAATTCATGTTTAATATGTGTGTTTTTAATAGTATTAGTGTTCATTAACCTATCCGGGTGCCTTAATATAAGCACCCACAATTATAATCTGCATATCCCTGCTCCTTTCTCTTATTTGGTCTTTTTTGTTCTTGTCCTAGCCGTAGACCTTTTCGGCATTGTTTTCTCTTCCTTCGTATTCTTCACTGCTTCTTCTTTTGCAGCCTTTTCTTTTTCCTTCAGTTTCTTTTCTTTTTCTTTATCAGCTTCAAAAGTTCCTCTTGCCTTAGCCTGAGAAGCCCGATTAATTCCTTTTACGATTTCCTTATAGGTAGATTCTGTTAATCCATATAGACCAGTCTCTACAGCCGAAATCATTTGAAAAGAAACATCACAATAACGAGCTACATCACGCAATGACAAACCTCGAAGCAATCTGTATTCTTTTAATGATTTAACATCCAACATAATTAGTATGTCCTTTCGTAAGTTGCAATAAAAATTTCTTAAAAAAAGCAGGGCATGACGTTCAATGCCATACCCTGACATTTAAAAGGAGAATTACTCAATAGTCTTTCGGATAATGACAACACCCTTTGGATCAATGAGCTTAACTGCATACATTTCATCCGCAGAGATTAGAGTTGCCTTCTTTAAGGATTCTCGCTGCTCCTCAATAGAAGCATCTTTCTGTTTAATGATGCCAAGAGCCATATTTTTAACGATGTAAGTTTTACATTCTAATTTTTCTTCATCGTAAGTTCCGTTATTTGATAGGATCACAGGAATACTTCCTCTCCAATAACCGATTACTCCATCATCATCAACTGGTGTTCCATTTGCGTTATTAACATATGTGCGATCATTTTTTACAAATTCATCCATTGATAAAAATTTACTTCTTAATCTGGAATTAATAACAATTCCAGCGGTATTTCTATCAGCTTTATCTCCAAAACAATCAAATGCTTCTTCGATAGTGGTATAGGTGATTGATGTAGCATCACCTGATACTTTATAGACTGCACTCTTATCCATTTCACCAATTAAATCTTTATCAATGGCATCTGCCATAGATTCGCCAATCTGTGTAGCCATATTATCAATAAGCTGTCCTTTTACCTGTGTGGAGTGCTTATCATAAATTCGCACTGCCTTCCCAACCTGTTTGATTTTGGCAGTATTATCTGTCATAGATACTTCGGATGGGGTAAGCTCTGTTCCATCTTCCATTACTTCTGCATCGGAGATACGGTCAATTACTGGAAAATGTACGGTATCACCACATTCTCGAATATCACCGACTAAATCTGTCGCATCAAATGCAATTCTTCCGATGCGGATACTATGATCTAACGCTGCGTTAGTCGCATCCGCAAAAATCTCTGGTACTACAATAGCCATATTATTACGTCCTTTCTCAAATTTTTCATAAAAAAGACCTACCGATAAACGATAGGTCATATGTTCTTTTTAATTATCTGTTTGCCATTAAACGTTTAAAAAGTTCTGGACTCTTTTTTTGTAACTCTACTTTCTGTGAGTAATTCATTGCCCGAAACTCTTCCTGAGATACTGTCTCGTCTGAAGAGTGATTGCCCGGAACGAAAGCATTATTTTTTACTTTTCCCCTTACGATTCCATCAATTACTCCTGCCAGAGCCTCAATATCAGTATCTTCTTTTACAAAATCAATTAGAGATTTATCCAGTCCTTTACTTGATAAAAGCTCCTGCATCTCTAATCTCTTCTTTTGAGTTGCCACAGCTCTTTCTGACTCTTCTAATGCAGCGATACGATTTTCTAAATCAATTTCAGCCTGTGTTTTTTCCACAGGTGTAAGTTCCTTGATTTTATCCTTCAGTTCTTTAATTTCTTTAGAATATTTTCCTCGTACCTTATCTGTTGCACTCTGGATAGCTTTGTCATAATCTTCCTGAGACATTGTGACAGTATCTTTTACAGAATCATCTTCAGGGGTAGTCTCATCAATATTTGATGTTCCATCCTTTACTTCTGGTTCTGTATTTGTATTTACATTTGTATTATTTTCCATAATTAAACAATCCTTTCCTGTTTTTATGCATTAACCCTTACTCGTTCCAACGCATAACCCCAACAAATATGTAATATATAACAAAAATTTACTTAAAAATAGCACATCCGCATGTTGCAAAACGGATGTGCTACATATATCCTTTTTTAAGGAGGAAGAGAAAAGGACGAAAACTCTTTGGAATTTAATAGTATATAAAACTATTACAAACGATTCTTGTGAGATGTCACAAGTAATGACGCATAAATTACCACTCGGATAAAATGCATATTAAATGTCTTATACATTTGAATTAAACCTCTGAACGAAAGGCTAACTCTCCGTATAAATTTATTAAAACTGCACCAGGATTACACTCAAAGAGATTTTCCAAGCACAGATTCAATCGAATTAATATCCCTTAGATTTTAAAAATTTATCTAAAGAAGTTCTGTCATAAATTCCTAAATCATCTTTATGATTTTTAAATTTTGACAATTTAGATGGATTAATGTTTGTTTCTACAGCTATAAATTTTTGTGAAACACCCTCTTTGAAGAGAAAATTTCTTAATCTTTGTCTTAATAATTCCATTTTTGGTCTTTCCTTTCTAAAAACATAATAGCTATACTTATCAAGAATTATTTTCTTTTTAATCCACTATATACCATATCATGCAATAACTTTCCATTTTTACGACATGATTTTTTTATTGATTTTTCAATACTTTTTAAACATATATTTTTAAACATTTTAAAATTTTTCTTTAACGAAAAATAGAGCCGAATAACCGACTCCATTTCTACATTTTATTTTGTTATCTGATTACATATTTTTTTCCGTATAAACTATATACCTCTTCATTTGGTTTAGGCTGAACATTCCTTCCGACTGTATATACTTGTGTAACAGTTCCTTTATTTTCCCGAATTGCAGAAATAAATTCTTTTGGAAAAGCTTCATAAAGCCATTGAATCATCAAGCCGCCTGCCTTATTTTCTACTAATTTAGGATCTCTTTTATCTCTATTTTTCCTAACGTCATAGGCATCGTGTAATAATTTATTGATGTCGCTTTTTGTTATTACTCTTGGTTTTCCTCGCTCTATTTTCATATCTTTAATTGTTTGTTCTATTATCTTTTCTCTTTCCTCTACAAACTTTTCTAAATCTTTCTTTTTATCGTTATATTCCTTCTGTTTTTCTCCTAAATTACTCTTTCCGTTTAAAGCAATCTCTATAATCCTTTTCACACGATTGTAGTCTACTTTCTCATTGCAAACCGGTTCTAAAATATCACAAATGGATAAAATTTTTGTTCTTTTCGCCCTCTTTACATTTTCATCAATAATTGAACTAAGATGATCCATTGGACTTTCTAGTTTTACATATTCATCTTTGTTCCTAGAAGTTTTTTTCCTATTTTTAGACTTTAGATTTTTCGTAAAATTAGGCTTCATCCTTATATTTCTCTCTACCATCAACTCTTCCTCGATATGCTTATACAAAATTGCTTTTTTTTCTTCTGTCTCTGCTTTATCCAAATAATCTAAATATGTATTAATATTGTTGATTGTTTCCTTATAAAGATGTTCCTTATGCCCTACTTTCGTTACATATAAGGCATCATTTTTAAAGAAAATTCCTTCTTCCTTCAGATAATTTCTTTTCTTTAAAATTTCTAGCTCCATATTTACTTTTACAGGATACGTTCTCTTGGCATTATCAATAGCAATGTTGGATAAAACTTCCAATATGCAAATATCATCACAAATTTGTGGAAGATATTTTTCTTTATTTTCCTCTGTACCGGTATTGTACAAATGCCAGTATATGCTTTGTAAATCTCTTGCGTAATTGCAGATTTTTCCAATCAAATCATTCTGAAGTTTGGCATCAACCTTTGCCATCTGTTCATCTGTGTATTCTTTCGGATCAGGGTCAGGCGATAATCCATTAATTGGAATTAAATATTTCTCACTCTCTACGGTTTCTTTTACTTTTTGTAATAAAATTCCATTATTTCCACAAAATACTTGATCTGAATCCGTGTCGCTCCCGTTCCAAATCTGTGACAGAAAAGCACCTTTTCCCCATAGATTGATAATTAAAATCCTATCCGTAAAATTAAACCATTTCCATTCATCACACTTTTTATTTTTTAGTAAAGCACAATTTGCCGTAGCAATATGGGGACTCCTGAATCCAAATAACTCTTCTTTATCCTGATAACGGCTGTTCCATACCTCATTATCCTGTAAAATACTAGAAGTCACTTTCTCACCAGTACTGGCACGAAGCATTTCAAAAGGATTTGCTACTAAAACGGCAAAATCTGAGTTTGGAATCTGAATTTTTCCTGATTTTATCTTCAAAATCATGTCATTTATATATGCCCGGAGATAATCTTTATACCATTTTGTACGAGAAATATCTTCATTTACATTCAATAGCTGAAGCATCATAGTTTTACCTGCACGATTAGTAGGTTTCATATCCAAATGCCTTTTAAAGAAAGCAGGATGATTTTTCATAAGATTAATTTCCTCTATCTGATCCGCAACAAGCTTTTCTAATTCATCTTTTGAAAAATTTAAGCTGTTGAGTACCTGATACCAGAGCTGTTGGGAGTTTCCGAACTTTGATTTTTTTTCATATTTGCAAACACCGAATACCTCTTTATCAGCTTTCAATTTATCTTTGTACCATTCCCAAACAAGACGTTCTTTCTCTAATTTGATTGCTTTTACTTCTTCGCTTTCTTCTAGCTCATGCAGCGTTACCTTTTTTTCTTCAGGTATCAAATACTCACAGATAATATCTGTAAATTTAAAAATTTTACATGAGTTTTTCGTGGTAACAATCTTTATTTTCCCTGCATCAAATTCTGTACCAAAACGGTCATATACTTTTGTAATACCTTTTTCTTTATAGTATTTCTGCAATTTAGTATTAAATGCAGCCGATTTAAAAAAATGTAATCTCAATAGTAAAAATCCTTTGTCAGAATAACTATGTTCATTTCTTTGACGGTCAACATATTTTCCTTCATTAAATATAGATTCATCGGCAAGAGATTGTCCGTCCCACAAATCGGTACGCTGCGTATATTCTTTTTTGTTTATTATTAAGTGTTCATTTTCCACATCAACTACATTGCATTCTTGCGTATATTCACCTGTAATCTCATCAATAAGCAGGATTGAATCAGGATCAATATTAAGCGTTCCAATTATGGAAGAAGAGGTCAATGAGGTATAACTACGACTTGCGACTAAATCTATTTTGTCCATTTTTTCAAACGGGATTCCCATGTTCTGCCAATTATTCATAGTTTCAAAGTATTCCTCTTTAATAAATAAACAACTACCTGTTCTCGCTTTACTGGAAGTTCTCTGAAAATTAACATAGTGTACACCATTTATTGTGATTCCATCGGTATAAGCCATTTCTCGGAGCTTCTTTTTTGTTATTAATGCTTTATATTCGTCCTCTGATGAATCTACAATCTCCATTTTTTCTTCATCAAACACCTTCTTCTTCTCCCCTGAAGGTATTCTAACATCGGAGGGGAACTTCAAATTAATAATCAAATCCGAAAAATTCACTTTATCTCCCTCTCTAATCTCACTTGATTTGCAAATCGCCCTCTGTTTCCTACTCATGAGTGAATCAGAAATTGAACCACCGTAATTATATCTATCATCTTTCTGCGACATTTCGATATTCTTTTTAAAAGAGAATATTTCCTTCTCCGCATCACTCACTTTTTCTTTTAATTCGTCATAATCAGAATCATTCTTTTTCTTTTCCCTTAATTCCTTCTTATTTTTAAGATATTCCTGTGCTTTTTTAATCCATTTATCCTTATCTGCCATCACATAAAATTTCCAATATAATTGAGCTGCATCAAAATCTCTAATCAAAATATCATTATAAGTTTTGCATTTCTGTTCATTTTCCATATATCTTCTGTCCTTTCAATTAAATTCCCCATTCGTTTTTTAGTTCGTTTACATACTGCATCATCTCTGGATCACCCGTCTTGTTATTATCTGGATGATATGTATTCGCAAGTACACGGTAAAATTTTTTTAAAATAGTTTTATCTGTTGAAATAGCTTGTTCTGAATAATCCTGATTCAGAGATTGATTCAGAGATTCTTGTTTCAGTTGAACTACTTCATCATGTGCTTTTTTCCAAACCATCCGAAAATCTGATCTGAATTTTTCTGGTACTTCTTCCATGATATAATTGGATGGATATTCTTCTCTATAAACAGTATATTCACCTAAAACATTCTTCTTTCCGTCACTCTTGACATAAAACTGAGCTTTCCAAAAATAAAAGAATGTACCTGATTCTACCCATTTGTATTCGACAGGGCATTTTACATCTAATTTTCCTATAACTAAAATTCTTTGATTTAGTAGCTCTTCTTTTTCTTTTACTAACATTTGCATAGTTTTTTCGATGGAATCTATTCTCTTATCCAGCCTATCAATTTCCTGTTCTGGTGTAAGTGGTTTCTGATCCTGTTCCTTTTTCTTCAATTTTTTATATGCAGCGTCAGTAGATATTTTCTTATCACGTAATTTTTGCTTTAGTTCTTCATTGTCAGACTGCATAACTGCATCCATTTTTCGATATGATCCTTCCGAAACTCCTGTTGCTTTCGCCATCTGTTTTCTGGTATTAACTTTTGACAAATTTGACAAACCTTTACCACCCAGAGATTGATTTTGTTTTGCCTTCTGTTCAAACACACTTTTAAATTTCTGCACAATCTCATATTTCTCAATGTCAGAAAGATTCCTACGCCCCAACTGTTGCTCCAACATCCACCTCTTCACATCGTCCCTGGTAGGTAACTCATCAGCGTAAATTATTTTGCAATCCCAGTAATTCAGACTGATATTATTTTTCTTTAAAATCCTGTATCTGTTGTGTCCGTCTATAATAATAAATCTTCCTGTATTTGGTTCTTCCCAAACCTTAATGGGATCGAGTAGACCATTATTCAATATACTCTGTTCCAGATTTTTAAATTCATCAGGTCTCAGAACAGGTAACAGTTCTTCAAATTCTTTGTCTACTACCAAAACATTTACATTTAACATAAATTTTCTCCTTTATAAAATACACACTAAAATCTCTCAAAAACCGCATAAATAGGGCGGCTTCGCTATCTTGCGAGATTGTAAATCGTCTACCATTATAGTTTCCATAGTTATTTAATACTCTTCTATGTTTCTGTCCTAATTTCAATTTTTAAAATGCACGTTAATAAAATTGCTAAAACCCTTATAAATAAAGGCTTTTCGGCTATTTTTTGTGTCAAAAATCTGCTTAAAATTACCCCTGGATTTCGCACGTTATTTTCACTTTTAAAAAGCTTTCAAAATCCTTATAAACAAAGGAGTTTTAGCAATTTTGTAATTTTAAAAATCTGCTTAAAATTACCCCTATTGTATACAAATGTATAATATGAATGACCGTAGGGAATGAGTGTGGGGAGTGGGGGACACCTCACACAGAATATTCTCTCTCACCCATCACTCTAAATCTCACTCCAATCCAGTCTCTACACATACACACTCTCTGATACACACTCTCTATCTCTAAGCTAATAATTCAATCTCTAGTTCATTATTCATCTGTATAACTACATCATCTGTATTAACTGGTATATCATCATTAGTAAACTCATCCTTAAATGACTCTGGACTTACAAAGATATACTTGTTATACTCCAATCCTTTATCTGAATATTCTTTCTTTACAATCAAACATCTTTCCGTATGTAGCTTTTTGATATATTTCCTGATATTGTGCTTATCCATATTCAAATCATCTGCTAACTGGTCATATGTTACGGATTTATCATTTGACAGATTTCGTACCAGTGTAATAAACACAATGTACTCAGCTTGTGTGATTTTTCCATCAATCAATGCACCAGCTATCGAGAAATAGAACTCAATGTATCCTTGTTGAAATTCTTTTAATCTTCTAGTCAGCTTCAGTTTGCTTTCATCAAATTTTTTCGATTGTTTTGAATCAGGAACTATCTCAATCCATTTTTTTGTTTCCAATCCTAAAAGCAAAGTTTTCAATAATCTATCCGCAATGCATTGTTTCTTTCTTACAGATGAATATAAAAGCTCTTTTAAATTTTTAACTCTAAATCCTCTCCGTCCAAATGATTTTTTATATACATCCAGTAGTGTAATTATTAAATACTCATTTCCTGTCATTGTTCGCAAATCCCTGTTCAATAATATTTTCTTATTTATCCTCGCAGCGTTTCCTTCTTCGATTGAGATTTTCGCTCCATTATGATATGTCCCACAATAAACTTTATCACATTGTGCTTCTATCCATTTTCTATATTTGTTTCCATCTGGAAATGACTCATAGCATCCTAAGAGCTTATAATCTGTATCCAGAAAGCGATCTGTATCTTCCTCAATCACCTTCTTATCCTTTTGCGGTCTGCATTTTTGATTATATTCTCGACAAATAGAATGTATCTTTGTTCTTGTATATCCTTCCATCTGAAGCATTTTTACAATCCTACCATGCCAGAAGTTACGCTGCCCCTCGTCAGCTCCTTCATTCATGACCTTTTGGATGCATAGGTAGCAAGGGTAGTCATTCAGTGCTTCATAGTTCCAATCTACTTTTTCTAGGATTTCTTGTGTCTCTTGTACGTCTTTAAAATAATTTATCTGTTTATGAATATAAGGAAGGTCAAACTGTTTAAACTGACTTCCAATCATATAGGTATTATTTACCATTTTTACATAAGACCAGTTATCCCTATTTTCGTAATCGTAACTGCCATCATCCTGTTTGTGGTTATATGTACAAGGAATTCTGTCAATTTGTGTCGGTGATGCAGCTTTCTCATCTGAACCTAAAATTGATACAAGTTCCTTATTAATCTCTACTACTTCATTTATCTTGCAAGTCGGTTTTATGGAAACATAAAAGTGGAATCCATGACCACTATTCATGCACGCATGAAGATAAAGTTTTGGCAGTTTGTCGTGAATCCATTTTGTAAAATCTGAAGCATCCTGTAGTTCTGGATAATCCTTCTTATCAAAATCAAGAAATAGCACTTTTCTTTGTCTTTGTGTGCTTTTTGTTCCCTTTTCTTTACCCCTATTGGTTGCAATCTGGTTATATACATCATGTGTATAACGGTATTTTTGTGCGAACGCTGCATATTCTTCAAAGGTCTGTACATATTCAACCTTGCTTGCTATCACATTACCATGAGTATCCCTTCTAAGAGCAATTAGACGCACATATTCATTGTCTTTGAGCGAATTTGGAAACATCATATTAAAGTAATGATGCAAAATATTTAATTGTTCTTTATTTCTAATTATTATCCCCTTCTTTCTTTTGTCGTATTTTGATGTATAGAAAACATATATGAGGGAAAAGTTCCCCTCATATATATCTTCTCTTTTTAAGTATGATTTTTTTACGAAATAATTGCAGATGTTACTTTCTATAACCACGTTCTCCTCCTTTAAATTAATATATTTTTTATGCTACAAATTCATATTCGCCAGACTCAATCAGTTCAATTACTTTCTTTACAAATTGAGTTGAAATCAGATCTTCTATCTCATGTCCATAGGTACACAATTCGTCTACATCTATTATCTGCAAAGATTCATATTTTGGGGGAATATCATCTATTGGAGTATGGAACGTATGATTTCCACCTAAGTCATAAAAAAGATAATATCTATAATCTTTTTCTTCTCTGATCACATCTCCGAATTCTACATATTCTTTTAATTCATTATCCCAATATCCATTTGTGTATACAAATTCATTTTTAAATTCCCAGTATTCATCCTCATAATCATAAATTCGCTCTCTCCATGAGCGTTCGAATACCTCTCTATGGATACATACTGGCTCAATAATAGATAACATTAAATCTTTTTTGTGATAATACTCCTCTTTCTTTGAACGATTTTTTTCTTCATTATCGTAATAGTCATATCGCATATTACGATATTTTCTTTCTTGATCTCGATAATTCTTTGCTCTCTTATTCACACTAAATAAGCAATCTAAAAGCATCTGTGTTGTAATGACATGATTTTTTAAATTTTTTGTGTACATAGTAGGTGTTCTCATAGTTTTTATCTCCTTTTTTAAAACAATAACCTTTTTTAGCTCTTCTTAATTACTATTCTCTTTCTTCATTTGAGAAACGAATTATGCCTACCTCTCTCCAATCTATAACATCCACACCTGTTCTCAATCCTGAAAGTGAGGTGATTTTGATACTGAAATTGAATGTACCGTCTTGATCCGTTGCGAGAATACTCACTTCATCATTATGAATTCTCTCTTCGTACTCATCGAGAAATACAATCGCAGTGAATTCCAATAAATCAATTAACTTATCTAAGTATTCATAAGCCATCAAATCATCTGCATCTTCAAAAGCAAATAAACTGTTTACTAATTCCTGTACAGAAATATAAAAATTTTCTGGATTAAAACTTTCACCTTCATTCTTTAAGAAGTCTCCAAACAATGGAAATTGGCACTCATTTTCCTCATTATCAATATTTACAACCAAATAAATCTTATTTTCTTTCTTTGTTGGTACAGGTCTTGTCACTCCTAATCTTTTTTCTTCCTTTTTTACAATTTCATCATACATATTCATAGCTATATCTCCTTTTCTTTCTTTATTTTTAAAAAAATATCTTCCTATAGATATTCTCCATAAGTTTTTTGAGTTGTTATTCCATTTCATCTTGTATTTCAATCAGTTTATCCATTTGCTTAACATATCGCCCATCAGAATAATACTGGTTGATTAAAGCTTCTAATTCCTTTTTTAAATTCTTCTCTGCCTTTCTAATGAAAATTCCATCTTCCATCGGAATAATCTCACAATAGCTTTGTGGTGACATATTAAGTGAATCTCTAATTCCTTTTGGGATTACGATTCGTCCTAATTTGTCAACTGGTCTGATTATTGTCGCTTTTTTCATGGCAATTACTCCCTTTCTTATTGGTACTTTTTACCTTTGTTATTTTATGGTTATACTGTATCACTAAAATAGTTATATTACAATAACTTTTTTAAATTATTTTTATAACTATCTTTCGTAGTGATATTAAAATCCACTTCAAAAAAGGTTTTTTATCATTTTTTTTATATGTTTTTCTTTCTCTTTTTTATTCTCTAGCCATTTTTTAAAAAAATTTTTTTAAAGAGAGAATGATATATATTTACACTTTTTTGATTTTGGAGATATGATTTGATTCTTTACCATGAATGTAAGGAAAATATCTTTGCTATTTTTATCAGAATGGATTCTAAACATAAATAGGACAAGTTGATAGGATAGAAGTTAAAATGAATTTTAGAGGCGATTTTCGTAAAATAAAGCAAGACTTATTTGCTATAATGAATATAGTTATGTTATGATAGGTAAAACTACCGAATAATTCGGTTCTAGCTTAATCCAATCATAAAGGAAGTACAGATATGAGTGAGAATAAAAAACAAATTTCCGACATCATAAAGCAAATACTTAATGAGCCAGATGATCTTTCTTCTCCAATCGCTCAAAAGGAAGTGGCAGAAATACTAGGATATAAATTACCTACTTTTCGGAACAAACTATCTCTGGATAGATTTTCCGTAAAAGATTTAATGGTTATATCCGAGATGTGCAATTATAATCTTGCCTTTGTTCCGAAAGGGAATGACAAAGAAAATATTCTTTTATCTTGCGATAAATATTTAGAAGATGGAGAAGAAAAAGACAGGTTGAATATGTTTAAAAATAATCGTTCAAAAATTCAGCTTGAAAAGTTAAATAATTTACTGAAGGGGTTGGATTCTGAACAACGAAATCAAATGGTACATTCCTTAAATCTGCCAGATTATTTAAAAAAATATATTCAGGAACACCCAGATGAACTCGGAGATAAATAAAAATTGCTTAAAAAAGGGGTACACAATTTATGTGTACCCTTGAACATTTCACTATCTAATTTTGGACAATCAGATTTTATAATTATGTAACTGTAATTTCCTTTTCCGCTAATATAATTCCATCCTGAATTACTTGCAGCGTAATCGTTTCCCCTCCCAAATCCCAATTATCTAAAGTCAACTTAATTGACTTATCAGAAATTGTATAAGATAGGTCATTTGATTCAAAAGATGGTATTACTTTCCATTGGAAATCTACATTATTTATTTCATTTCCTGATTTATCCGTAAATTTAACCGTATAAGAGTATGAGACTTCCGGACGGATTAAATTCCTACCAGAAACTGTAGCTGTTATAGTCGGCTTGAGAGTTTCATGCTCCACAACTGTAATGGTGGAGGATTCTTGCTCCATATCTTTTTCAACCCATTTTGCAGTAAATTTTACTGTTCCTGCTTTAAGGAATATAGCATTACCTGCATCATCTATTGAAGCTACTTCTGGATCACTAACAGTCCATTGTACAGTTCCCTCAGTTTCACTTCCATTAACAGATAAAATAACCTGCAATTTAATTGTATCGTCTATTGTATAACTATTCTCTATTCCAATAATGGACATTGTAAGCTTTTCTTGATACTTTTTATCTTCAGTTATTTTCGTAATGATATGAGCTATGCCATCCTTATAATAGATATTATCTGTGTGCCATGTTCTTCCAAATTCGTTGAATTCATCATTAATCCTAATTTTTCGGCTTTGTTCATTATCTTCTGTTAAAAAATCCATATTTCCTGATAACACAGATATAGCCTGTCCTGTTTGAGCCAATCCATTGTTAATATCGTATCCATAACATGGAATAGCAGCTAAAGATCCATCATTTAATAAAATTTCACCATTCAACGCAATGGCAGCCGATTTATAGTAACAGGTATTTTCTTCAGTTTCCTGATTGAGTAGCAGGTATTTTTTGCTACCAAATTCCACTGTCTTTCCCTCTCTTACTGGTGCATCAACTGGATAATAGAGCTTGATTGTATCTTGAATATTATTGTTATCTTCATTTTTTCTAAAGAAAGCTTGAAACTTCTCTCCTGAAGTGTATATTTGAAGTTCTTTTCCCTCACGTTGCATAGTTGATTTAAATACAGATTCTAAAGGAGAGTATTTTAATTCTTCCATAAAAATCTCCTTCCTATCTTCCATAAAACATAAATGTGAAATCTGATTCTTCATACTTCATATCTGCTTTCACACGATCAATCTCTTTTCTAAGATTTGTCAATCTGTTCTGAAGAGCAGTGGCAGCTTCGGATTGTGTGACGAATTCTGTCTCAATCTTACGGAATAAATCAATGTTATTATAAAGTGTATACAATATTGCATAGGCTGTCTCTAACAACTGTGCATGGTCTGTATTTTTATTATAAATATCATTCGCATTTAATCCATTTTCATTTAAAAGCTTACAATAAGTGGATTTATCATAGTATTCCTTGTTATTAAGCTCCACCAGTAATCGCTCATAATTTGTGAATCCCTGTTCACTATTAGGTGTTTCATAATACTGATTATCTTCATACTGTCTCATAATTATTACCGCCTTTCTTTATGCTAAATATAAGTCAACGAATCGTCCACCGTTATATTTGATATTGTAAACGTCATTCTTCAGGTTATATGCGACATCATTGTATACAATCCTTCCTGTATCAATCACATATCTTAATTCCTCAAAAGACATTGTAAAGAATTCAAATGGATAATCTTCATCACACAATAGCTCTTCTCCGTCTTTTCCAATCAAACGTACAAAAATAGTATTCAAATCTTCTTCCAGATACAAAAAAGCTGTATGCTCATCTAACATCTGGATATGCTTTAAGTGAAGATTCTTTCCTGTTAATTCAGGATCAGTTAGAAGAAATCTATCTAACTGGTAATACAAATCATCATCATTCTTAAAAGTTACCTTTCTTACGACATTATCTACCTTTGTCATACGTCTATATCTCCTTTCATTTTCACCCCTTAATCTAAGAGGCAATCCATTAAAAAAAGAGCATAATTCAATTCCATACCATTTAAGGTTCAATTCCCCCTCATGATATAAAAATCCAATTATGCTCCATATACTTCATTTTTATAAGCTATATATTACA
>OGIO01000806.1_pt1 | contig 32604 bp, 28 predicted proteins | sample 1571841 | NCBI WGS metagenome assembly OGIO01 (sample SAMEA2582111, study PRJEB24529) | metagenome | biome: Human gut stool | place: China | collected 2011
TGGTAGTGGTCAGCATATCGTCAGCGATGCCGTGTGCCAGCTTGCCGATCACATTGGCCGAAGCCGGTGCCACCAGTACAAGGTCTGCTTTCTTTGCCACAGAAATATGCTCCACCTCAAAGGTGAAATTCCGGTCAAAGGTATCCACCAGACATTTATTTCCGGTGAGGGTTTCAAAGGTGACTGGAGTGATAAACTGAGTAGCATTTTGGGTCATGATGACCTGTACATCGCAGTGTAGTTTTTTCAACGCACTTGCGAGATTTGCAATTTTATATGCGGCGATACTTCCGGTAACGCCTAATACGACACATTTATTTTTTAACATAGATTCCTCCTGGACGGTTTTGATAGTCATTTGTAAAATTGCGCTTGCATGGTTTTGCGCTGTTTTGCAACTCCCAAGATTTTTCGAATATTTATGAGTAAGCTCATGTAGTTTCACACTAAATATTGGCATAAAGAGGTAGAAAAGTAAAGGAAAAGATGATAAAGTATAAATATTCCTGCGTGCAGGAACGGAATCGCAAAACATGGAGGAATCAATAAAAGATGATTTTAGCAGTAGATATTGGAAATACAAATATTGTGGTGGGATGCATCAAAGGTGAGGAAATCTGCTTCGTGGAGCGGATGTCCACGGAAGCCACCAGAACCGAGCTGGAATATGCGATCAGTTTTAAAAATGTACTGGAAATGTATGGCATTTCCATTGAGCAGCTGGACGGAGGGATTATTTCTTCGGTTGTGCCGCCAGTGACAAATATTGTGAAACGGTCTGTGGAGAAGATTCTGAATACGGAAGTCATGTTGATCGGTCCTGGTGTGAAGACGGGTCTGAATATTCTGATGGATGATCCAAGACAGGTGGGAAGTGACCGGATCGTCAATGCAGTAGCGGTAGTCCATGAGTATCCGGTGCCTGCGGCCATCATTGATATGGGAACGGCAACGACCATCTGTGTGGTGGATGAGAAGAAGAACTATATTGGCGGAGCAATCATTCCGGGGATGCGGATCGCAGCAGATACACTGACTGCCCGCACGGCGCAGCTTCCAAAGATCAGTCTGGAACCGCCTGCAAAGCTGATTGGAAAAAATACGGTTGACTGTATGAAGAGCGGTGTCTTCTATGGAAATGTGGCTTTGATCGATGGAATGCTGGATCGAATAGAAGAAGAGATGGGACAGAAGCTTCATGTGATCGCTACTGGCGGACTGGCGAAAGCTCTGATTCCGTATTGCAGACATGAGATCACATTGGATGATGCATTGCTGCTCAAAGGTCTGAAGATTATTTACGAGAAAAATAAGTAAGCAAAAATGCTGTGGAAGACCAGAAAAGAAATTCAGGTCACCACAGCATTTTTATGTACAAGAGAAAATGATTATTTGATAATGGTTCCGGCTTTTTCTTCCAGGGCAGCTTTTGCGTCGTCCAGGTCAGCGATCACAGTTACGCGGCCAGGCTTTCCGGATACGAAGGAAACAGCAGCAACAACTTTCGGAAGAATGGAAGTCTCAGCAAACTGACCCTCTGCAATGTAGGAGCGGGCTTTGTCTACACTGATCGTATCCAGCGGTTCGCAGTTATCCTTACCATAGTTCAGGTACAGCTTTTTCTCGCCAGTCAGAAGCAGGAGAACATCTGCATCCAGAAGCTCAGCCAGCTTGCCGCTTGCCAGATCTTTCTCAATAACAGCACTGGCACCTTTCAGGCGATTTGCCTGTTTGAGAACAGGGATTCCGCCGCCGCCGCAGGCGATGACAACCTGACCGGCATCAGACAGAGCGCGGATACTGTCGATCTCTACGATATCTTCCGGCTTCGGTGCGGATACGATACGGCGATAACCGCCATCCACTTTGACCACGTAGTTTCCCTTCTCTTCTTCAGCGTCAGCTTCTTCCTTGGTCATGATACGACCGATGACTTTGACTGGTTTGTAGAAGGAGTCATCGTATGGATTTACAACAACCTGGGTCAGAATGGTAGCAACCGGACGGTTGATGCCACGGTTGAGAAGTTCTTCACGAATGGCGTTCTGCAGGTCATATCCGATATAACCCTGGCTCATGGCAGAGCAGACAGATATGGGTGCGAAGGTGTAATCCGGGTGCTGCTTTCCGAATTCGTTCATAGCAGTATGGATCATACCCACCTGTGGGGCATTACTGTGGGAAATAATAACCTGGCAATCAGCCTCTACAAGATCTGCAATAGCTTTTGCGGCGCCTTTTACTGCGTCCTGCTGCTGGGGAAGGGTAGCACCCAGCGCTTTGTGCCCGAGGGCAACGACAACTTTTTTCTTGCTCATGATGGGTCCTCATTTCTGTAGTGTGTAGTGGAGCCTGGAATCTCAGAGATCTGTGGTATTCTCGCTATGGTGTCCCGCTGCAGAGAGCTTTCTGCAGAAGTACCTATGAGTGCGAGCATTCACTGTGCTTCTGTGTCAATCTCCTCTGGCTCCAACGGTTACTAATAGTATACGTGTTTATAGACAAAATTGCAAGGATAAGACAATTGTGATATAATAGGCGCATTGGAAAAAGAGAAGGAGATTCTTTCATGAAAAATATTGCAGGACTTTTACAGGAACTGAAGTACACAGTGATAGACGGAAAGCCAGAAGGAGAGATCTCAGAGCTGGTCTATGATTCCAGAAAGGTGACAAAGAACTGTATGTTTGTCTGCATCAAGGGTGCGGCATATGACAGCCATGACCATACAGAGGAGATCGCCCGGGCAGGCGCAAAAGTGATCGTGGCAGAGCGTCCGGTGAAGGTACCGGAAGGCGTGACTTTAGTATTGGTGGAGGACAGCCGTTATGCGCTTTCCATGCTATCCGCAGCGTATTTTGATCATCCGGCGCAAAAGCTGAAAGTGATCGGAATCACAGGAACCAAGGGAAAGACCACTACTACATTTATGGTAAAAGGAATTCTGGAGCATGCTGGATACAAGGTGGGATTGATCGGAACCATTGAGACCATTATCGGAGATACTCATATTCCATCCAGCAACACTACGCCGGAATCCTATCTGGTGCAGAAATATTTTGCACAGATGGTGGAGGCAGGCTGTCAGATCTGTGTCATGGAAGTATCTTCCCAGGGACTGATGATGCATCGTACTGCCGGTATTCCATTTGAGATCGGCATCTTTACTAATCTGGCGCCGGATCATATCGGGCCCAATGAGCATGCAAGCTTTGAAGAATACGCAGCATGCAAAGGGATGCTGTTCCGCCAGTGCCGTCATGGAATCGCGAATGTGGATGATGAGCATTTTGATATGGTACTGGCAGGTCATACCTGTGATCTGGAGACCATCGGATTCTCAGATAGAGCTGATTACCGGGCATCTGACATGGAACTGATCGGAAGACCGGGCTATCTGGGCGTAAAATACCATGTATCCGGAAAGATTGATATGGATGTGGAAATTGATGTGCCGGGACGCTTCAGTGTGTATAACTCACTGGTAGCGATTGCTGTCTGCGAGCATTTCAAGGTGTCTCAGGAGGATTTAAAAGCGGCTCTTAAAGTAGTGAAGACCAAGGGACGTATTGAGATGATTAAAGTATCCGATGATTTCATTCTGATGATCGACTATGCACACAATGCCATGAGCTTAGAGAGCCTGTTGACTACATTAAAAGAATATCATCCAAAGCGGCTGGTATGTGTCTTTGGTTGTGGCGGAAACCGTTCCAAGCTACGTCGCTATGAGATGGGCGAGGTATCCGGTAATCTGGCGGATCTGACCGTGATCACGTCTGATAACCCACGATTTGAGGAGCCGCAGGCAATCATTGATGATATTAAGGTCGGTATGGCAAAAACCAAAGGAAAATATGTGGAGATTTCTGACAGGAAAGAAGCGATCCGCTATGTGATCGAACATGGTCAGAAGGGAGATGTCATCGTGCTGGCAGGAAAAGGACACGAGGACTACCAGGAGATCAAAGGAGTCAAATATCCCATGGATGAGCGTGTGCTGATCCAGGAGGTATTGAAGGAGATGGCAGAAAAATAGATGGAATTCGTCAATGTGATCGTAGATATTTCCCATGAGAAGCTGGATCGGATCTTTCAGTACCGGATTCCGGAGGAACTTCAGGGGAAGATCAGCACCGGTATGCAGGTGCAGGTTCCCTTTGGCATGGGAAATCGAACCATCAAAGGATATGTGACAGGTGTCACGGATGTGCCGGATTATCCGGTGGAAAAGATCAAGCCGGTCACCGGTCTGGTGGATGGCGCTGTGCCGGCGGAGTCGGAGCTGATCGCGTTGGCGGCATGGATGAAGGAGTTTTATGGTTCCACCATGAACCAGGCTCTGAAAACGGTACTTCCGGTAAAACAGGAAGTGAGCAGCAGACAGGAAAAATGTATTGTGCTTGCGATTCCAAGAGAAGAGGCGGAGCAGTTATTAAAGGAAGTGCTCCATAAAAATTTTCGGGCAAAGGCAAGATTGCTGGCAGGACTTCTGGATCATGACGGAAAATTGTCTTCAAAGGAAGCAGCAGATCTTAAGATCACATCTTCTGTCATACAGGGGCTGGAACGAGATGGCGTGGTCCGTCAGATATCCCGGGTGCAGTACCGGAATCCTTTTGCCGGAAAATTTGAACAGACCGGTATACAGCGGACGCTGACAGAAGAGCAGAAGAATGCTGTGGATGGAATCTGGGAGGAGTATGCACAGGGCATTCGAAAAACCTATTTGCTGGAAGGTGTTACTGGAAGCGGCAAGACAGAAGTGTATATGGAACTGATCAGCCGGGTGATCGCAGAAGGAAAGCAGGCAATCGTGCTGATTCCGGAGATCGCCCTGACTTTCCAGACAGTCCGGCGCTTTTATGAGCGGTTTGGAGACCGGGTATCGGTCATGCATTCCAGACTGTCGGAGGGAGAACGATATGATCAGTTTCTTCGGGCCAAAGCTGGAGAAATTGATGTGATGATCGGGCCAAGGTCTGCGTTGTTTACACCATTTTCACAGATTGGTGTTATGATCATTGATGAAGAGCATGAAGGAGCCTATAAAAGTGAGACGGTTCCCCGGTATGATGCCAGAGAAGTGGCGGCTGTCCGGGCGAAAAAGCATGGGGCTTCTCTTATCTTAGGAAGTGCCACGCCGTCCGTGGAGACTAGCAGGAGAGCCAGGGAAGGAAAGTTTGGATGGTATCGACTGACCTCACGGATCGGGCAGGCAATTTTGCCAGAAGTATCGGTGGTGGATCTAAGAGAGGAGCTTCGGAATGGAAATCGAAGTATTTTCAGCCGGAGACTTCTGTCGGCCATGGATGACAGGCTAAAAAAAAGACAGCAGACCATGTTGTTCTTGAACCGTCGTGGGTTGTCTGGATTTGTGTCCTGCCGTTCCTGCGGGAAATCGATTCGCTGTCCTCATTGTGATGTGACCTTATCTCTTCACAAGGATGGAAGCCTTCGATGTCATTATTGTGGTTATCGGATCCCGATGCCGAAGAATTGCCCTTCCTGCGGATCCCCATATATTTCCGGCTTCCGGTCAGGAACCCAGCAGATCGAGCGGGAGGTGCACAGATTATTTCCTCAGGCGCGAGTGCTGCGGATGGACTATGATACCACCCGTACAAGAGAAAGCTACGAGCAGATCTTAAGTGCTTTTGGAAATGGACAGGCGGACATTTTAGTGGGAACACAGATGATCGTGAAGGGACATGATTTTCCTGATGTTACACTGGTTGGTATTGTTGCGGCAGACATTTCACTGTATGCGTCTGACTACCGGGCTGCAGAGCGGACTTTTCAGCTTCTGACCCAGGCGGTGGGAAGAGCCGGCAGAGGAAGCAAGGCAGGAGAAGCGGTAATACAGACCTATATGCCGGAGCATTACAGCATTCAGACCGCGGCAAAGCAGGATTATGACGCATTTTATGAGCAGGAGATCCTGTACCGGGAATTGATGGGCTACCCACCGGTGGATGAGATGCTTGGTATCTATTTGTCGGGAAAAGATCTGGAAAAATTGGAAAGCTGCGCAGAACAACTGGCAGAATGGATCCGTAATGCCCATGTGGAGGGCTTATGTCTGATCGGACCGGCTGATGCGGCTCTCGCCCGGAAAAATGACAGTTACCGCAAGGTTATTTATATGAAACATGAAAAGAAAATTATCTTATTAAAAATAAAAAAACTGCTGGAGCAGCAGATTGCTGGTACAGATAATTGGAACGATATTTTTATCCAGTTTGACTACAATCCATTGCAGGCATATTAGGAGGACATTATGGCAATCAGAAATTTACGTTATGAAGGAGATCCGATTCTCCGTAAAACAAGCAAAGAAGTAAAAGAGATCACACCAAAGATCGTGGAGCTGATCGATGACATGCTGGAGACCATGTATGAGGCTGGCGGTGTCGGACTGGCAGCGCCACAGGTGGGTGTACTGAAAAGAATCGTTGTGATCGATGTGGGAGATGGTCCGTTCGTGTTGATCAATCCACAGATCACAAAGACGGAAGGCTCTCAGACCGGAGACGAAGGATGCTTAAGTGTACCGGGAAAAGCTGGAATCGTGACCAGACCTAACGAAGTGACTGTCCGCTTTACCGGTGAGGATGGCAATACCTATGATCTGGAAGGAACAGAACTGCTGGCGAGAGCCATCTGCCACGAGTGCGATCATCTGGATGGAAAGCTGTATGTGGATCTGGTGGAAGGAGAACTTCACGATACTGTCATGGACGAGGAGGAATAAGCGAATATGAAAATTATTTTCATGGGAACACCGGATTTTGCAGTGGGAACGCTCAGATCCTTGGCAGAAGCCGGTCATGAGATCACATTGGTAGTGAGTCAGCCGGATAAGCCAAAGGGACGTGGACATGCGATGGTTCCCACACCGGTGAAGGTTGTGGCTGAAGAGCTGGGAATTCCGGTATTCCAGCCGGTGAAGATCCGTGAGGCAAAGGATGTGTTGGAGAAGACGGAAGCAGATGTGTGTGTGGTAGCGGCTTTTGGACAGATCATTCCAGCGTCCATTCTTCATATGAAAAAATATGGATGCATCAATGTGCATGCTTCCTTGCTTCCGAAGTACCGCGGAGCAGCACCGATCCAGTGGGCAGTCATCGATGGGGAGAAAGAGTCCGGTGTGACGATCATGCAGATGGATGAAGGACTGGATACCGGCGATATGCTGGCAAAGGCAATCGTACCGCTGGATGGAAAGGAGACGGGAGGAAGTCTCTTTGATAAGTTGAGTGAGGCTGGTGGACGTCTCTGTGTGGAGACTCTTGCAAAGCTGGAAAAGGGCGAGATCACCCCGGAAAAGCAGGGAGAGTCACCGACTGCTTATGCATCCATGCTGGATAAAAAAATGGGAAATATCGACTGGAACAAGAGTGCAGTCGTGATTGAACGTCTGGTCCGTGGACTGAATCCGTGGCCCAGTGCATATACTCATCTTGACGGAAAGACATTGAAAATATGGGCATGTGATGTGCTGCCCCAAAGTGCATCAAAGGGAGAAAGTGGTGAGATACTGGAAGTGACAAAAGATGCCATTCATGTACAGACCGGGGACGGTATCCTGGTGCTTCGCGAGATCCAGCTTGCAGGAAAAGCAAGAATGGATGCAGGTGCATTTTTAAGAGGATACAAAGTAGTTCCGGGAACGGTACTTTCGGCAGAATAGGAGGAAATTATGCCGTTTTTCTATTATTATGACCCTACGTATATTCTGGTACTCATTGGAGCAGTTCTGTCCCTGTGGGCGTCTGCAACAGTAAAATCAACTTATAACAAATACTCTCGGGTATACAGTTATTCCGGACTGACCGGAGCGCAGGCAGCTGCACAGATTCTCAGACAGGCAGGTATCTATGATGTGAGGATCGAGCATGTGAGTGGTAATCTGACAGACCATTATGATCCAAAAGCCAGAGTGCTTCGCCTGTCCGACAGTGTCTATGGATCTAATTCCGTAGCTGCCATCGGTGTGGCTGCTCATGAGTGTGGTCATGCGATCCAGGATCAGGAGGACTATGTTCCGCTTCGGTTCCGTTCTGCATTTGTGCCGGTAGCGAATCTGGGAACACAGGTTGCTTTCCCTATCCTTCTTCTGGGTGTATTTCTGGGAAGCTCTCATTTCCTGATTCAGGTGGGGCTGCTGTGCTTCTTCTTTGGTGTACTGTTCCAGCTGATCACTTTGCCGGTAGAGTTTAATGCATCCGGTCGTGCGGTACGGATCTTAAGAGAGACAGGGATGATGTCTGATGATGAATTGTCTAAGACAAAGAAAGTACTGTCAGCGGCAGCTATGACATACGTGGCAGCAGCGGCAGCATCGATCCTGTCCATGTTAAGACTTATTATCCTGTTCGGAGGTAACAGAAGACGTGACTGATCAGGTAAATACAAGAGGGCTCGCGCTGGAATTTCTGCTGGAAGTGGAAAAAGGAGCCTTAAGCCATGTGGCACTTCGTGGTATGTTGGAGCGATACCAGTATCTGGATAAGCAGGAACGCGCATTCCTGACCCGCCTTTGTGAAGGAACTCTGGAGCGCAGACTGGAGCTGGATGCCATCATCAACCATTTTTCTAAAGTGCCGGTGAAGAAACAAAAGCCGGTGATCCGTAATCTGCTGAGAATGTCGGTTTATCAGCTGAAATACATGGATCAGGTGCCGGATTCTGCCGTCTGTAACGAGGCAGTGCGTCTGGCGCAGAAAAAAGGCTTCGGAACCTTGAAAGGGTTTGTAAACGGCGTGCTCAGAAGCATTGCCAGAGGAATAGAAGAGATTTCTTTTGATGATCTGTCCATCTGTTATTCTACACCTCAGTGGATCGTAGACCAGTGGGTCGAGGAATATGGGAAAGACAAGGCAGTTCGGATGCTGGCGGATCAGTATGCAGAGAAGCCGGTGACCATTCGAATCAATGAGACGAAGACAACAAAGCAGCAACTGAAGGCACGTCTGGAATCTGAAGGTGTGACCGTTCAGGAGGTGGACGGCATGGATTGCGCACTGGCAATCTCCGGGTTTGATTATCTGCGGGCTCTTTCTTCCTTCAGGGAAGGGCTGTTCCATGTGCAGGATGTCAGTTCCATGCAGGTGGCATTGACTGCAGCACCGAAGGAAGGCGACATCTGTCTGGATGTTTGTGCGGCACCTGGAGGAAAGAGTCTTCATCTGGCAGAACTTCTTCATGGAACCGGACTTGTGGAGGCAAGAGATCTGACGGATTATAAAGTTGAACTGATCCAGGACAATATCGATCGTTCAGAGCTTACGAATATTCGTGCAGTCTGCCATGATGCTACCGTCCTTGATGAATCCTGGATCGGAAAGGCAGACATTGTGCTGGCTGATCTTCCATGTTCCGGCCTTGGAGTATTAAATAAGAAAAATGATCTGAAATACCGGATGACACCGGAACAGCAGCAGGAGCTGGTAGAGCTTCAGCACAGGATCCTGGATACAGTATGGCAGTATGTGAAGCCGGGTGGAAAGCTTATCTACAGTACTTGTACCGTCCACAAAGCGGAAAATGTGGAAACTGTGGATTGGTTTTTGAAAACGCACCCGTTTTTGTTGAAAAAAGAGATAATAATGCTTCCCGGTGTGGATAAGTATGATGGATTCTTCATTGCCGGGATGGAGAGAAAAGAACATGATTGATATAAAATCACTGACTCTTCCAGAACTGCAGGAAGAGATGGAAAAGATCGGAGAGAAGAAGTTTCGTGCAGGACAGATCTATGAGTGGATGCATGTGAAGCTGGTGGACAGTTTTGATGAGATGACCAATCTCTCCAAAGGCTTGCGGGAAAAATTAAAGGAGCAGTATGAACTGATATCATTGGAGCTGGTGGAAGTACAGACATCGAAGATCGATGAGACCAGTAAATTCCTGTTCCGCCTGTCAGATGGAAATGTGATCGAGAGCGTGTTGATGAAATATCACCACGGCAATTCAGTCTGTATTTCCTCGCAGGTAGGCTGCCGTATGGGCTGTCGGTTCTGCGCGTCCACGTTGGACGGACTGGAGCGTGGGTTAAAACCATCCGAGATGCTGGATCAGATCTATAAGATCCAGAAGTGGTCCCAGGAGAGGGTGCATAACGTGGTCGTTATGGGAACAGGAGAACCTCTGGACAATTATGATTCTCTGCTTCGGTTTATTCATTTGCTGACCGATGAGGGAGGACTTCATATCAGTCAGCGGAATCTGACGGTATCTACCTGCGGTATTGTTCCGAATATGCGTCGTCTGGCAGATGAGAAGCTTCAGATCACGCTGGCATTATCCCTTCATGCGTCCAGCCAGGAGAAGCGCAAGACGCTGATGCCGGTGGCCTATAAATTTGATCTGAAAGATGTGCTGGATGCCTGCCGGTATTATTTTGAACAAACTGGCCGACGGATCACATTTGAATACAGTCTGGTAGGAGGCGTCAACGACAGCAGCGAGGATGCCAGAGAACTGACGGAGCTGGTCAAAGACCTGAACTGTCATATCAACCTGATCCCGGTCAATCCGATCAAAGAGAGGGATTACGTGCAGTCGGACAGCCGTGCGATCCTCAATTTCAAAAATAAACTTGAAAAATCAGGGATAAATGTTACTATTAGAAGGGAAATGGGCCGGGATATTGACGGCGCATGCGGACAGCTCAGAAAGAGCTATATGGATACTGAAAAAGAGAGGTAAGTGGAAGTGCAGACATCGGTCGCAATGACGGACGTGGGCCGTGTGAGAAAAGTGAATCAGGATTATGTGTATGCTTCCGACACACCGGTCGGAAATCTTCCGAATCTGTACATTGTGGCAGATGGAATGGGAGGTCATAAAGCAGGAGACCTGGCATCTTCCTATGCGGTGCAGACCATTGTGGAGGCTATCAGCCGGAGCGTGGAGACCAGACCGGCGCTGATCCTTCAGAAGGCGATCCGCTACGCCAATTACCGGTTATATGAAAAATCGGAAGAGCGGGAAGAATATCATGGAATGGGAACAACACTGGTAGTGCTGACAGTATATAAAGATGAAGCACTGGCAGCCAATATCGGAGACAGTCGGCTGTATGAGATCTCACAGAAGCAGATCCGGCAGATTTCAGAAGATCATTCCCTGGTGGCGGAGCTGGTGCGAAAGGGAGAACTAAGTGCCACAGAAGCCAGAAGACATCCAGATAAAAATATTATTACAAGGGCACTGGGAATCCAGGACGAGGCGCAGATTGATCTGTTTCCGTTTCGTGTGGAGACAGGAAACCGCTATCTGCTCTGTTCTGATGGACTGACCAATATGGTGGAGGATGCGGAGCTTTGCAGGTTGATCAGTCAGAAGAAAGATATTTCGGAGATCGGTGCGGAGCTGATCCTCAAAGCGAACAAGAATGGTGGACTGGATAATATTGCAGTTGTATTGGTTGAAATAGATAACAGTGAGGTAGGATTATGATAAAGACGGGAACGATTCTGGGAGACCGCTATGAGATTCTGGAAAAAATAGGAACCGGCGGTATGGCAGAGGTCTTCAAGGGAAAAGATCATAAGCTGAACCGTTACGTTGCAGTCAAAGTACTGAAAGAGGAATTCCGTGACAATGACGGATTTGTAAAGAAATTTAAGGAGGAAGCTCAGGCAGCAGCCGGGCTTGCTCATCCCAATATTGTAAATGTATATGATGTCGGTGATGAGAACGGTATCTATTATATTGTGATGGAGCTGGTGGAAGGGATCACTCTGAAGAATTATATTGAGAGAAAAGGCCGCCTGACCATCAAAGAGGCAACCAGTATTGCAATTCAGGTATCTGCAGGACTGGAGGTTGCCCATAATAATCATATTGTACACAGGGATATCAAACCACAGAACATTATTATTTCCAGAGAAGGAAAAGTAAAGGTAACAGATTTTGGTATTGCCAAGGCAACCACTTCCCAGACCACGACTTCCAGTGCCATGGGTTCTGTGCATTATGCATCTCCGGAGCAGGCAAGAGGCGGATATGTAGATCATAGAAGCGATATTTATTCTCTTGGTATCGTCATGTATGAAATGGTGACAGGCCGTGTTCCGTTTGATGGGGAGACTGCGGTGACTGTGGCAGTGAAGCATCTGCAGGAACAGATGGTTCCGCCCAGCAAGTATTGCCCGGAGATTCCGTACAGTCTGGAGCAGATCATCAAGAAATGCACGGAGAAGAGTCCGGACCGCAGATATCAGGATATCGGGGATCTGATGGCAGATCTGAAACAGTCTCTGGTAGATCCGGATGGTGATTTCGTACAGATGGTAGATCTTGATGAGCAGGCCAAGACCGTGATTATGACAAAAGGAACCACGTCCAAGGTCAAAGAGTCCCGCAGAGTGAATCTGAGCAAGGATGAGGATGAGGACGAGGATGATGAGGAAGAAGACGAAGACAGCGAAGATGATGAGGATGATGAAGAACTGAGTCCGACCGTTGAACGTGCCATGACGATCGCAGGAGTGGTTCTGGCAGTGATCATTGTGATCATTATGCTTCTGCTGTTCTCAAAAGTGCTTGGAATCGGCAAAAAATCCAATACAGATACCAGCGACAGCCAGCAGACAGAGCAGAGCGCGGACGAAGAAGATGACAGCAGTTCCGCATCCCAGGGGAATACAGTGAACATGCCGAGCCTTCTTGGAAAGACTTATGCAGAGGCAAGAACGGTTCTGGAAGAACTTGGACTGAAGATCGAGCGTGGAGAATCTGAAAAATCCAATCAGTATTCTGCAGGTCAGATCATTGCGCAGAGTGAAGAATCAGGAAACAGCGTGAAGGTAGGTACAACGGTGACAGTAACCTTGGCGGCAGCAGGATCTACTGCTTCTTCAGATGGAACCAGCAGTACAGGAAGCACCACTTCCGGTACAACCACCACAACCACTAACAGCAAAGTGACGGTTCCGCCGGTAGTTGGTAAAGATGAAAATGCAGCGAAGAGTGCGATCACGGCAGCAGGTCTGACGGTTGGTACGGTCAGCGAAGCTTCCAGCGATACAGTAGAATCCGGTCTTGTCATCAGCCAGTCTCCGTCAGCCAATTCCGAGACGGAGAGCAATGGAAAAGTTAACATTGTGCTGAGCAGCGGACCGAATAAAAAGAAAGTGACCGATGTTATCGGTCATGAATCCAGCAGAGCCCAGTCAGAACTGGCGGGGGATGGATTTAAAGTAGAAGTAAAAGAAACATATAGTGATGATATGCGTGCAGGCCTGGTAGTCAGCACCAGTCCGGACAGAGGAACCTATGTGCAGCCGGGAAGCACAGTGACGATCACTGTCAGCAAAGGCCGGGAACAGGTAACGATTCCATCTGTCAGCGTGGGAATGACCTATGAAGAGGCAGTGGAGGCATTGAATGATGCCGGATTCAAAGGAACAGTCAAAGAGGCAACTGAGTACAGTGCATCTGTAGGAAATGGATTTGTGACCAGATACAGTCCAAGCAAGACGGTCGATCCAGACGGAACGGTGACTATCTATGTAAGCCTTGGTACGCAGTCAACCACAGAGTAACAGCTTATGCAGGGAAGAATTGTCAAAGGAATTGCAGGATTCTATTATGTAGATACAGAGGACGGTATCTTTGAGTGCCGCGCCAAAGGAATTTTTCGCAACCAGAAGGTAAAGCCTCTGGTTGGAGATCTGGTGGAGCTGGAAGTATTAAGCCAGGAAGAAAAAGAGGGCAGTGTGATCTCCATTTTGCCAAGAAAAAGTGAACTGATCCGACCGGCAGTAGCCAATGTGGATCAGGCACTGGTGATCTTTGCACTGTCAAGACCGACTCCGAACTTGCCGCTTCTGGATCGCTTTCTGATCATGATGAAACAGAAAGAGATTCCGACGATTATCTGTTTTAATAAAAGCGATATGGTGTCAGAAGAAGAAAGGGAGCATTTTCGGCAGATCTACCGGGATTGTGGAAGTAAGCTTTTGTTTATCAGTGCAAAAAAAGGAGAAGGAACAGACGCGGTCAGAGATTGTTTAAGAGGACATATGACAACTGTGGCAGGTCCCTCTGGTGTGGGAAAATCTACACTGATCAATCATCTGGTGCCGGAAGCAGAGATGGAGACTGGAAAGATCAGCGAAAAAGCGGATCGAGGAAAACATACTACCCGTCACAGCGAACTGTTTCGGCTTGAAAAAGACAGTTACATTCTGGATACTCCGGGCTTCACTGCACTGGAGCCGGAAGCTATGGAGAAAGAAGAACTGCGGTTCTGCTTTCCGGAATTTGATCCCTATGAGGGCAGCTGCAAGTTTCAAGGCTGTATTCATGACAGGGAACCTGGCTGTGCAGTAAAAGAAGCTGTAGAAGACGGGAAGATCAGTAAAGAACGTTACGAAAGCTACATCAGTTTTTTCAGAGAATTAAAAGAGAGAGAAAGACGGAGGTATTCCTGATATGAAGTACTATTTATCACCATCAATTTTATCCGCAGATTTTGCACATCTGGGAGATGATATTGCAGCAACGGAGAAGGGCGGAACCCAGTATCTGCACTACGATGTTATGGATGGCATGTTTGTTCCGAGCATTTCTTTTGGTATGCCGGTTCTGAAGTCTGTCCGTAAGATCACGGATCTGGTTCTGGATGTACATCTGATGATCGAGGATCCAGACCGCTATATTGATGAATTTGTAAAGAGCGGTGCTGATATTATCACGGTTCATTATGAAGCATGTAAGGATGTGGAGAAAACCATCCAGATGATCAGAGAGAAAGGTGTAAAAGTAGGTGTTACCATTAAACCAAAGACTCCGCTCAGCGTTCTGGAACCGTTGCTGGATAAGGTAGATATGATACTTCTGATGACGGTAGAACCGGGATTTGGCGGACAGGCATATATTCCTGAATCCACAGATAAGATCCGTGCATTGCGTAAGATGCTGAATGACAGAGGACTGACCACAGATATTGAAGTTGATGGTGGTATCAAAAAGGATAATCTGGAAATGGTTCTGGATGCAGGAGCCAATGTGATCGTGGCAGGAAGTGCCATCTTCAAAGATAACATCGAGAAAAATACCAGAGATTTCATGGAGATTCTTAAGAAGAGGCAGGCATAAATGGATACACTGATTATCAGCGGGGGCAATATCGGGATCGATCTTGCCCTCGGTCTTTTGAAAATAAAAAGATTTGATCATATCATCGGCGTGGATGGTGGATTGAAGTTCTGTTATGACCATAAGATCGTCCCTACACGGATCGTTGGGGATTTTGATACTTTATCCCCGGAAATTCTTACATGGTATAAGAAGAATACACAGATCGAGATTCGGGAATACAATCCGGTAAAAGATGCCACAGACACACAGATCGCCGTGGAGCTGGCACTTTCCCTTGGAAGTGATCATGTTACGATTCTTGGAGGAACAGGAACCAGACTGGATCATGTGCTGGGAAATATTCAGAGCCTGTATCTGGCGCTGGAAAAAGGAGTGGACTGTGAGATCCTGGATGAGCATAATCGCATCCGTCTGATCCAGGGGGAATACCGGATTAAAAAGGCAGAACAATATGGAAAATATGTATCCCTGATTCCATTTACTACTGATGTGAATGGGGTTACGCTGGAGGGACTGAAATATCCAGTGCAGGATCAGCATTTTACCGTACAGGGAAGCGGTGGTTTTGGCGTGTCCAATGAGATCACTGCTGACGAAGCAAGGATCAGCCTGAAGCAGGGCATTTTTATTATGATCGAATCAAAAGATTGATTCTTTTGGGAGGAATACAAGAATGGCTTGGTATGACGAGGCAATATTTTATCACATTTATCCCCTGGGACTTACGGGGGCTCCAAAGGAAAATTCTTATGGGGAACCGGTACATCGGTTAAATACATTGATCCCATGGATCGAACATATCAGAAACATAGGATGTACAGCTCTGTATATCGGTCCTCTGTGTGAATCCGTGGGTCACGGTTATGAGACGACAGACTATAAGAAGCTGGACAGCCGTCTGGGAACTAATGAAGACCTGAAAGCATTTGTGACAGAATGTCATGCGCAGGGAATCCGTGTGATTTTCGATGGGGTGTTCAATCATACAGGAAGAGATTTTTTCGCATTTAAGGATATTCAGAAGAACCGGGAGCAGTCTCCGTACCGCGACTGGTACTGTAATGTGAATTTCTATGGAAATAATGAATATAACGATGGATTTTCCTATGATAACTGGGGCGGCTACAATCTGCTGGTGAAGCTGAATCAGCGAAATCCAGCAGTCAAAGATTATATCTGTGACGTGATCCGCTTCTGGGTCAGTGAGTTTGATATTGATGGGATCCGTCTGGATGCAGCGGACGTACTGGATTTTGATTTTATGAAAGCCCTGCGTCAGACGGCAAATGAAGTGAAGCCGGAGTTCTGGCTCATGGGCGAGGTGATCCATGGGGATTATACCCGTTGGGTAAATGAAGGAACCCTTCATTCTGTGACCAATTATCAATTGCACAAAGCACTGTACTCCGGGCATAACGATCATAATTATTTTGAAATTGCACATACGGTCCGCCGTCTTTATGAGATGGGAGGCAACCGGTCAGATGGACTGAAGCTCTATAATTTTGTGGACAACCACGATGTGGAGCGGATCTATACAAAACTGCAGAATAAGGCACAGTTTTTTCCGGTACACGTTCTATTGTATACCCTGCCGGGGATCCCTTCTATTTATTATGGATCAGAATTTGGCATAGAAGGAAAGAAGGAGCGCTACAGTGACGATTCTCTGCGCCCTGCATTGCAGCTGGCTGATTACAAAAATGCAGACACGGAAAATCCGTGTACCAGACTGATCACCGCATTGGGGAAGATTCGTCAGCAGACGAAAGCATTAAGTCTGGGCGATTATAAAGAACTTTTGCTGACCAATCGTCAGTATGCATTTTCCAGAGATCTGAATGGAACATCTGTGGTAGTGACGGTCAATAATGATGAGAATCCGGCACAGATCCATGTGGCAGCCGGCAATGGCGGAGCTTATGTGGGAGCACTGAGCGGAATGAAAGTTCCGGTGGAACAGGGTCAGATCAATGTAACCTTACAGCCAAACAGTGGAGAAATCTGGATTCCGGAAGAAGGCAGAGCAGAAGAACCGGAGCATATGCCGATAGACCCGGTGAAATTCAAAGCAGTTAAAGTTGAGGCAGCGATGCCGGTGACTGAGCCGGAGAATGTACAGACAAAAGAACTAAGGCCGGAGTCGTCCGGGCAGGCAGCGAAGGTGACAGCACCGGAGCATAAGATCGAAGTTCCGACCAACAAAGCCTACGAAGAGATGACTATCGAGGAACTGCAGCAGGCAATTCTCGACAAAATGGCCAAAAACGGTCCTATCACCGATCAGATGCGCCGGGATGTGATGGAAAATGTGTATCACAATTCCCTGATCAACTGGGTAAAGAGTTTTCGATAGGAAAGAGAAAAGAGAAAAAAGATGCCGCAGGATCCATCAGAAGATGGTCTTGCGGCATCTTAGTGTGTGCCTGACAGTGGACAGGCAGTTATAATATTTAGTCTGGATAGTTCAGACGATCCTCAGTAATATCATAAAGAACTTCATCCAGATATTTGCGGGCAGCATATTTTGCCATAGGCAGGTTCATATCCAGATAGTTTCCGCAGTCCTTTGCGCAGGCACCAGGAATCTCGCCTTCAAAGTCGCGGATGAACTCATACATCTCGATCATCAGATTTACAATGTCGGAGGATTCATAATCTCCAGCCAGGATCAGGTAGAAGCCGGTACGGCATCCCATAGGTCCGAAATATACGACCTTGGACGCATAGACCGGATGATTTCTGAGAAATGTTGCACCCAGATGCTCAATAGCATGAACTTCAGCTGTGTTCAGGACTGGTTCATCGTTGGGGCTGGTCATACGAAGGTCAAAAGTGGTTACAACAGAATCGCCCACAGAATCCTTGCGGGATACATAGACTCCCGGGATCAGGCGGATATGGTCAACGGTAAAACTTGCAATTTTCTCCATGATAATACCTCCTAAAGCATGTCTTCCGGTTCATCATAACAAAAACTGAAACGAATGGCAATCTGAAATTTTCTCTTGCGATTTCTGAAAAAAATGGTATAGTAGAAAAGAACGTTATTCCTGAGTGAAAACGCATCATTCATTTATTTATATACAAAGCAAAGAAGAAGAGTGCTGACCGGAGCTGGCGGCAACTGTTCGCGAAAATTTGCCATGTATCTCAAGACTGTCCCACTGACAGTTTCTTTTTGTGTGTTTTTCCCGTTATTACGTTCATACATCCCCAACAGGCAGCAGAAATTTTTTATATTGCTGACCATATTTTATATTCCGAGAGACAGGGGACGTATTGATACGCCGTTTCATCGGAGAAGAAGAGGAGAAAACTTATTATGAACAATCAACACGCAGCACGTACCAAATTTATGGTAGAACTGGCCCTGATGGTAGCCATTATCTTCGTTATGGCATTTACCCCGCTGGGATATTTCCAGACCATGGGACTTTCCATCACATTCCTGACTGTACCGGTAGCTGTAGGAGCTATTATCTTAGGACCAAAGGGCGGAGCGATCTGTGGACTTGCATTTGGAATCACCAGCTTTATGCAGTGTTTTGGAATGGGTGCATTTGGAACGATGCTGTTTTCCATCAACCCGCTGGGAACTGCATTTGTGTGTATCGTACCAAGACTTCTGGAAGGACTGCTCTGTGGTCTGATTTTTCAGGCATTGAAAAAATCTATGAAAAACGGAGCTTATCTGGTGGCAAGTCTTTCCTGCCCGCTTCTGAATACTCTGTTTTTTATGACCAGTCTGGTAGTAGTATTTTATAACACCGAATATATTCAGGGATTTGTATCTGCTCTTGGTGTGAGCAATCCGTTTACCTTTGTTGTAGCCTTCGTGGGCGTTCAGGGATTGATCGAGGCAGTTGTGTGCTTCGTTCTTGCAGGTGCGATCTCAAGAACACTGGGTGCAGCACTGCACAGAGCGTAGAACATAGAGGAGAGAGAACATGGCATTGATTCATGAGATATCGATCACAGAGATAAAGGGACTGTCCATGGGACACGCACAGGATCAGGAGGCGAAGACCGGTGTGACGGTGCTTCTGTTTGACAAAGACAGAGGAGCAGTGACAGGCTGTGATATAAGCGGTGGAGGCCCGGCTTCCAGAGAGACACCGCTTACCTCGCCGGTGACAGCGGACAATCCGCTGAATGCTATCGTACTGTCTGGCGGATCCGCTTATGGACTGGCAGCATCCGATGGAGTCATGCGTTGTCTGGAAGATCATGGTATTGGATTTGAGACGGGATTTGCAAAGGTCCCACTGGTATGTCAGTCCTGTATCTTTGATCTGGGACTGGGAAGTGCCACGATCCGTCCGGATGCGAAGATGGGATATGAAGCCTGCCGACAGGCACTGGAGCATCCAGCCACTGCAATGGGAAATGTGGGAGCTGGAACGGGTGCGACTGTTGGAAAGCTGTGCGGTATGGAACGCGCTTCCAAGACCGGAATCGGATGTTATGCCATGGCATTAGGAGAACTTCAGGTGGCAGCAGTCGTTGTGGTCAATGCCCTGGGAGATATTTTTGATCCTGCAAATGGAACGAAGATCGCAGGTCTTATGAATGAAGACAGAACAGCATTCGGTGACAGCTGCGAGGAACTGTGGAAGCTTGGCTGTCCGCAGAACCTGTTTACGGGAAATACCACCATTGGTGCAGTGATCACCAATGGCCAGTTCAACAAAGCGCAGATGAACAAGATCGCATCCATGACAAGAAATGCCTATGCCCGCTGTATTAATCCGGTGGGAACTATGGCAGATGGAGATAGTATCTATGCCGCATCCATTGGTGATGTGAAAGCAGACATCAATGTGACCGGAACACTGGCAGCCCATGTGATGGAGCGGGCCATTGTGAAGGCTGTAGAAAGTGCGCGATGAAAAAGCGGAACTGGAATAAAAGCTGTTTGAAAAAATTCTTGTACAGGTCACAAAATATTATGAAGAATAGAAGAAGCCGGTTCGTTCAGGACCGGCTTCTCTTGATCTGGTGCTCAAATTTTTGAATAACGGTGTAGAGGATCAAGGCGATCAGACACAGCACCATAAGAGCGGTGATCAGATAGTTCAGCTTGAAGATCTGGCTGGCGTAGATGATCAGATATCCAAGGCCTTCTCTGGCGGCGAGAAATTCTCCGATGATCACACCGACCAGGCAGAGACCGATATTGACTTTGAGAATGCTGATCACGGAAGGCAGACTGGAAGGGAAGATCACATAGCACAGAGCTTCTCGTTTGCCACCTCCAAGAGTATGGATGAGTTTGATCTTCTCGCTGTCAGTCTCCCGAAATGCAGTATACATGCTGATAATGCTGCCAAAGACAGCGACAGACATGCCGGCAACAATGATGGTGCAAGAGCCGCTTCCAAGCCATACGATCAGAAGCGGTGCCAGTGCAGATTTTGGAAGACTGTTGAGAACTACCAGCCAGGGTTCCAGTATCTCGGAGACAGTTGGAAAGATCCACAGAAGAGTGGCAGTCAGAAAACTGATGCCGATGACAAGCAGAAAACTGACCAAAGTCTCATATAAGGTGACTTTTGTGTGGAGAAAGAGGGAGCCATCTCCACTCATGACAGCTAAAGTCTTAAGGATTCCGGAAGGACAGCTGAAGATGAAGGAGTCGATCCAGGACAGACGGGTGCTGATCTCCCAGAGCCCCAGAAAGAGAATACATCCGAGAAGCCGTAAGAACAGTACCAGATGATGGTGCTGCCGGTGCTTCTTTAAGAAGGCAGACTGAAGGGAACTTGTTTCATTCATGGTGATTCAGCTCCTTCCATATTTGATTGAAATACCCCTGAAATTCTGGTGCCTGCCGCCGGTTCATAGGAGACAGAGTCTGATCTTCGAAGATGGTCGGAAGATCCAGATGGATCGTCGCAGGGCGTCTGCTTAAGACCAGCACCCGGTCAGCCATGCTGATGGCTTCAGAGAGATCATGGGTCACAAGAATGGCTGTTTTCTTTTCCTGACGGATGATCTGCCGCACATCATCACAGACTGTCAGACGGGTCTGATAGTCAAGAGCAGAAAACGGTTCATCCAGAAGTAATAGCTCCGGGTCGAGGGCCAGTGTACGGATCAAGGCTGCCCGCTGCCGCATACCGCCGGACAGTTCAGAAGGTCTGGAATTACGAAATGCCCACAGCCCATAAGCCTCCATCAGCTGATCCACATGATGAAGGTACGCAGGAGTCATTTTTTTCTGAATCTCCAGACCGAGCACAATATTCCGGTAGACGGTGCGCCATTCAAAGAGATGATCTTTTTGCAGCATATATCCGATATTGGCGGTGTGAGGAGCCAGAGGATTCCCTCGAAGAATGATCGTACCTGATTCCGGTTCCATCAATGAGGCCAACAGTGAAAGCAGCGTGGATTTACCACAGCCGCTGGGACCAACAATGGATAGAAATTCCCCTTCTTTTACAGAGAAGGTAATATCTGACAGTGCCGGGGTCTCACCCGACAATGTGTGGTAGGAATACGAGACATGACTGACGGAAAGCAGTGTGTCCATAGAGATACCTCCCTGCCTGATCGATATATGATTATTGTATGGATTTTTGAAAAAATATGTGCTATGATGAGGCGCGAAGGTCGGCGAAAGCCATAAGGGACAAGAGAGCCGACAGAAGAAGCAGGAGATGAAAAAGATGGCAAAACAGAAAGAGATCAAGACAAATGCCATGCGTATGCTGGACCGTATGAAGATTCCATACGAGGCGATGACTTATGAGTGTGGTGATTTTATTGATGGGATCCAGATCGCAGACAAGCTGGGTCTGCCTCATGAGAAAGTATACAAGACATTGGTGACGGTGGGAAACAGTAAGAATTATTTTGTGTTTGTGCTTCCAATCGAAGGAGAACTGGATCTGAAAAAAGCAGCCCGTGAGGTGGGAGAGAAATCCCTTGCCATGCTGCATGTGAAGGACATTAACGCGGTGACCGGCTATGTGAGAGGCGGCTGTACGGCAGTGGGTATGAAAAAGCAGTACGTGACCCGTATCGATGCCAGTGCACAGAATCTGCCGACCATGGTGGTCAGTGGCGGACATCTGGGAACTCAGCTGGAATTAAAGCCGGAGGATCTTCGGAAAGCGGCAAATGCAGAATTTGCGGATATTGTGGTGGAATAAAATGGTTGAACAAGGGGATGCTGCATGTGCAGCAGCCCCTTGTTTTACATATACATAAAATTACTCAAAAGGATCCTCTTCCGGTTCTGCGACATCATCTGCATCCGCAGCATCTTTCGCGGGAGTATGCTTCAATGCCTCTTTTTTCTCTTCGATATTTGCCTTATGGACAGAGATGGCGGTACACCATTCGCTGACTTCCTCAGCTACAGGAAGACCTGCGGCAAACTGCTCGTAGTACCAGGCACCGATCTTGGCTTCCAGCTCACGGATGGATTTCTCATCGTTCAAAATCTGTGCTTTCAGGCGGGTATCTTCTACCACTTCAGCAGTCTTATCAGCGGCAGCTTTTGCCAGTTCGTTTACTTTTTCAAAAAATTCCATGATTTTAACCCCTTTCCGATATAAAGACAGATGACATATGCCTTAAAATGATTATGATTATTGTACTATTTACCAAGAGAAAAGAAAAGTGAAAATCTATGCGAAATCTGAATATTTCCCAGGGTTTACATTTAATTTATGTTGTCGTATCATAATGGCAACTGTTGGTAAAACTGAAAAAAGAGGAGCGTGACGAGATGCAACAGGTGAAGAAACCAAAGAAACCGTTGATTTTCTATTATTGTGTTGTCCTTCTTGTGATGGTGCTGCTAAATACAATCGTAGTTCCGTCATTATTAAAGACACAGATTAAGGAAGTGGATTACGGAACTTTCCTGACCATGTTGAATGACAAAGAAGTGGATACTGCTCAGGTGGAAGATGATGTGATTTATTTCACTGATAAGGCAGAAAAGCAGCAGGCTTATTCCACGGTTGTGTTTAATGATCCGGATCTGGTAGATCGACTCTATAATTCCGGATGTAAATTTGGAAAAATACAGGATGAAAAAGATTCCTGGGTAAGTCAGTTTATTTTGTTTGTCCTACAGATCGCTGTCTTTGTGGCAATCGGGCAGATGCTGTCCCGGATGCTGATGAAAAAGATGGGTGGCGGCGGTCTTGGAAATGCCATGCAGTTTGGTAAGAGTAATGCCAAGGTCTATGTGGCCAGCGAGACGGGAATCAAATTCCATGATGTGGCTGGTGAGGATGAGGCAAAGGAGCAGTTGCAGGAGATCGTTGATTTTCTCCATAATCCGGGGAAATATCAGGCAATTGGTGCAACCATGCCAAAAGGAGCCCTGCTTGTAGGCCCTCCTGGAACTGGTAAGACATTGTTGGCTAAAGCAGTTGCCGGTGAGGCAGAAGTGCCGTTTTTCTCCATTTCTGGTTCGGAATTTGTGGAAATGTTTGTCGGCATGGGAGCTGCCAAGGTCCGTGATCTGTTCAAACAGGCAAATGAAAAAGCACCATGTATCGTATTTATTGATGAGATCGATACCATTGGTAAGAAGAGAGACAGTGCCGGTGTGGGTGGCAACGATGAACGGGAGCAGACCCTGAACCAGCTTCTGACAGAGATGGATGGATTTGATGGCTCCAAGGGTGTCGTGATCCTGGCAGCAACTAACCGTCCGGAGACTCTGGATCCTGCACTGCTTCGGCCGGGTCGCTTTGACAGACGAATCCCGGTGGAACTGCCGGATCTGGAAGGCCGCGAAGCCATTTTAAAAGTACATGCAAAGAAAGTGAAGCTGGGAGATAACGTAGATTTCCATGCTATCGCAAGAGCCGCTGCAGGTGCGTCTGGTGCAGAGCTGGCAAATATGGTAAATGAGGCAGCTCTCCGTGCGGTCCGAAATGGTCGTACTTATGTGATCCAGGAAGATCTGGAAGAGAGTATCGAAGTAGTTATCGCTGGATATCAGAAGAAAAATGCTGTTCTTTCTGATAAGGAAAAGCTGATCGTAGCATACCATGAGACGGGTCATGCGCTGGTGGCAGCCCTGCAGAGTCATTCTGCACCGGTCACCAAGATCACGATCATTCCGAGAACTTCTGGAGCACTTGGCTATACCATGCAGGTGGAGGAACGGGATCAGTATCTGCTCAGCAAAGAAGAACTGGAAAATAAGATTGCAACCTATGCGGGAGGCCGTGCAGCAGAAGAGTTGATCTTCGGTTCTATTACCACGGGTGCTTCCAATGATATTGAGCAGATGACCAAGCTTGCCCGTGCTATGATCACACGTTACGGTATGAGTGATGAGTTTGGTATGATGGCACTGGAGACTGTCAATGGTCAGTACCTGGGTGGAGACACTTCCCTTGCATGTGCCGCTGAGACAGCAGCAATCGTCGATGAAAAAGCCAAAACACTTCTGAAGAAAGAATATGAAAAAGCTATGGATCTTCTGAAAAATAATAAGCAGAAGCTCCACGAACTGGCAAAATATCTGTATGAAAAAGAGACCATTACCGGTGATGAATTTATGCAGATTTTGAATGCACAAGATCCGACGCAGGAATAAATAATACTGTAAACAGCTCTGAATGATAGCATAAAAGATTATACAACGTGTACCGGACAGAAAAGTCCAGATATACAGCGTAGTTTATTGCAATCGTTCGGAGCTGTTGTAATTTTTATGGGATTTGTTCTGTCAGCATGGGCTGATTCAGGTTTTGCGAACTTTTATGCTGCCATCCCGAAGCTGTTTTTACATTCATGTATCGTAGTTGTTGCTGATTTACAAAAGCGACAAATTCATCTATATTTGAGTTAGTAAGCTGGTGTTTACAGGGAGGAACAAGATGGAGAGGGTTTATATAGACATGAGTCAGGTGGACGGGGCTTGTGTTGGAGTTTTTGTGTCAGGAAAAGACGTCATTCCGGCAGGTACAACGGTATATTCCATGCCGGTGGAAGACAGAGATGAGGAATATCAGAGATATGCAGATGAGTATGACATTCATTTCATCTTTGATGATAAGAGGGTGAATATAGATTTTTTTACCGTTCCATGGATCGATATTATGGCTTGGGACAGTGATGATGGTTATATCGGAACCATTGGTGGAACAACAGATATGGAAAGTGATTTGCCGATCTGCTATATCGACAAAGACAGAAAAACTTATCTGATTGCTGCTGATTTTAAAGAATTTTTGGAAAATTGCAAGAACTGGAAATCTGAATTAAAACTCTGTGAAGAAATAGAAATCTTCACTTCTAAAGAAGAAGCAAATAAAAAATATACTTTTATAACCTACAACAGCCCAGGGTGACAGCGCAGTTATGCTGTCACCACGGGCTGTTACAAGTTTACAAGTATCACATTTTATGGCTCAAACTTATATCCCATTCCCCAGATGGTTTTGATAAGTTCTCCTTTTTCACCCAGTTTGCTTCTCAGTTTCTTTACATGGGTGTCAATGGTTCTGGCATCACCGAAATAATCATAATTCCACACATTATTAAGGATTTTCTCACGGGACAGAGCGATGCCCTGATTTTCCATAAAATAAGCCAGCAGTTCGAATTCCTTGAAGCTCAGTTCAATGTCCTTGCCGTCAATCTTCACCTGATGAGCAGATTTATTCAGTTCAATGCCACCGGCAGAGATGATATCTTCATTGGTGAGCAGATTGGAACGGCGCAGGATCGCTTCCACGCGGGCAACCAGAATCTTAGGACTGAACGGTTTGGTAATGTATTCGTCTACACCAAGATCAAATCCTTGGAGTTCATCTCGCTCATCACTCTTAGCAGTCAGCATGATGATCGGCACCTTGGAATAGGCGCGGATCTCACGGCATACCTGCCAGCCGTCCATCTTCGGCATCATAACATCCAGAATGATCAGTGCAATATCTTTTTCGCGGAAGAAAATGTCCACCGCTTCTTCACCGTCTCCGGCTTCCAGTACATCAAAATTCTGTTTTACAAGAAAGTCTCTGACCAGCTTGCGCATGCGACTTTCATCATCAACTACAAGGATCTTCAGTTTATCCATGACAGACACTCCTCCCGGTCTTTTTGCTTTATTGTAGCAAGGGAATATGTTTATTTTGTGAAAATGAGACAACGATGTAAGGTTTTGTTTATAAAAAAAGAGCCCCGATTCTAACAATCAGAACTCCTCGTCCGTATGGACCTGGCGGGAATCGAACCCGCGTCCGAAAGCCCATTCATTGCGGTATCTCCCATCACAGTCACTTGTTTGACATTCCCTCCGCTGCACGCCAAATGACAGGCTTACAGTTTTAGTAGCTTCATGATACGCCCACACGCGCAAAGCTTAGCGTGTGTCGTTTCCTACATAGTCGATGCCTGGGTCACAAAGTGTAGGTGCTCTGAGTCAGACAGCTGCCATTAGGCAGCGATTGCTAAATTATCTTCAGCGTTTATATTTAGATTTGCACCTTACGCGGTGCCTTCGGATGGCTGCCACAACTTCAAAACCCCCGTCGAAACCTTTACAAGCCCGAAAACATGTAAAGCTTACGCCAAAGTGAAATTGCATCTTTGATACATGATAGAGGATGAAAAGTGCGATGTCAAGTAGTTTTTGCAATACAAAAGGCAGAAGTGTGTATCGTTTGTATAAACTAACTGCTGAATCTGTCAAAATGCACAGTAAAAAACTGTTTATTTCGTATATTGTGCATAATACCAGAAAATGATAATATATATTCATAGGGTTATGTGCGAACTGCACAAAATAAATATATGGGACAAGGAGGAATAAGGAATGCTGGATCAGTCTTATTATCGTAAGACAGACGAGATCATCGAGCACTACGGCAGGAAAGCCGGTTCGCTGATTCCAATTATGCAGGATATTCAGGCGGAGTACCGCTACCTGCCGGGGGAACTGTTAACTTATGTAGCCGAACAGATCGGAATCACAGAGGCAAAAGCTTACAGTGTCGCTACTTTCTATGAGAATTTTTCTTTTGAAGCCAAGGGAAAATATGTGATCAAAGTGTGTGACGGAACGGCCTGCCATGTACGTAAATCTATGCCAGTGTTGGAGGCACTTTGGAAAGAACTTGGATTGAGCAGGAAAAAGCATACGACTGACGACATGATGTTCACCGTAGAGACCGTATCCTGTCTGGGTGCCTGTGGACTTGCGCCTACCATGATGGTCAATGAAGAGGTGCATCCTTCCATGACACCGGAGAAAGCGCTGGCAGTGATTGAAGAATTGAGAGGTATTGGCTGATGATCAAAAACAGAGAAGATTTAATGCAGGTGCGGACGGCGGCCAAAGCGCATATAGAAGACTGTGACTGCCGCATTCTTGTCTGTTCCGGCACCGGCTGTATTGCAACCGGTTCAACAAAGATTTATGAGGAATTTCTGGAACTTGTAAAAGATACGCCAAATGTCTGTCTGGATTTTGCACCACATGATGAGGGAGAACATGTGGGGGTGAAGAAGACAGGATGTCAGGGCTTCTGTGAGTTAGGCCCCCTGGTCAGAATTCAGAGAGGCGGAGAGACCATCCAGTACGTAAAAGTGCAGAAGGAGGACTGCCAGGAGATTTTTGAACAGACCGTTCTGCGTGGAGAAGTGGTAGAACGTCTTCTTTATGCCAAGAAAGATGTACATTATCGTCACCCGGAAGACATTCCATTTATGGCAAAGCAGACCAGAATCGTTCTGGAGAACTGTGGTCGTGTGGATGCGGAGTCGTTGGACGAATACATTGCAGCTGGAGGTTTTGAAGCACTGTCAAAAGCCATGTTTGAGATGTCCAAAGAGGATGTGATCAATGAAGTTGACCGTTCTGGACTTCGTGGACGTGGAGGCGGAGGATTCCCCTGTGGTAAGAAATGGAAACAGGTGGCACGTCAGGCTGAGAAGACCCGTTATGTAGTATGTAATGGCGATGAGGGTGACCCGGGAGCGTTCATGGATGGTTCCGTTATGGAAGGTGATCCGTTCAAACTGATTGAAGGCATGATGATCGCCGCTTACGCAGTAGAATCTTCAGATGGATATATTTATGTACGTGCGGAATATCCGATGTCTGTAGCAAGACTTCGTCATGCTATTGCACAGCTGGAAGAGAGAGGACTTTTGGGAGACCATATTCTGGGAACAGATTTTTCTTTCCGCTTACATATTAACAGAGGAGCAGGTGCATTTGTCTGTGGAGAAGGTTCTGCACTGACTGCTTCTATTGAAGGCAAGCGTGGTATGCCGCGTGTGAAACCGCCAAGAACCGTAGAAAAAGGTCTGTGGGAGAAGCCGACCGTATTAAATAACGTAGAGACTTATGCCAATGTGCCGAAGATCATTCTGCAAGGAGCAGACTGGTATCGCACTATCGGTACAGAGGGCAGCCCGGGAACCAAGACCTTCTCATTGACTGGATCTATTGAAAATACAGGTCTGATCGAGGTTCCGATGGGAAGTACCCTTCGCCAGATCATCTTTGATATTGGTGGCGGTCTCAAAAATGGTGCGCAGTTCAAAGCAGTTCAGATCGGTGGACCTTCCGGTGGATGTCTGACAGAGAAACATCTGGATGAGCCTCTGGATTTTGACTCTGTAAAGAAATTCGATGCAATCGTAGGATCCGGTGGAATGGTAGTTATGGATACCAATACCTGTATGGTAGAGGTTGCCCGTTTCTTCATGAGCTTTACCCAGAGAGAGTCCTGTGGAAAATGTGTTCCGTGTCGGGAAGGAACCAAGAGAATGCTGGAGATCCTGGAACGGATCGTGAATGATGAAGGCGAAATGGAAGATCTGGACCGTCTGGAGGAACTGGCAAAGATGATCCAGAGTATGGCTCTGTGCGGACTTGGTAAGAGTGCGCCGCTGCCGGTGCTCAGTACTCTGAAGACCTTCCGCGATGAGTATGAGGAACATATCCGTGACCACAAGTGTCGTGCAAAAGTCTGTCAGGCAATGCGCAGATTCATTATCAACCCAGAGTTCTGTAAGGGCTGTGGAAAGTGTGCAAAGAACTGTCCGGTGGGAGCTATCACAGGTGTGCGTAAGGAGAGCTACCACATTGATCCGAGCCTGTGCATCAAGTGTTCGGCATGTAAGGATAACTGTGCATTTGACGCTGTCTATATTGAAGCATAGGGGGGACGAATATGGGAACAATTACAATCGATGGAAGAAAAGTAGAATTTACCGATGAGAAGAACCTCCTGACTGTTATCCGCAAAGCGGGTATTGATATTCCAACATTATGCTATCACTCGGAATTGTCCACGTTTGGAGCCTGTCGTCTGTGTACAGTAGAGGATGACAGAGGAAGAACTTTTGCTTCCTGCTCAGAAGAACCAAGAGACGGTATGGTGATCTACACCAATACCGGAAAATTAAAAAAATACAGAAAACTGATCATTGAGCTTTTGCTTGCATCTCACTGCAGAGACTGTACGACCTGTGTTAAGAGTGGTGACTGTAATCTGCAGACACTGGCACACCGTTTTGGCGTGACTTCTGTACGATACAGCAATTACAGAGAACAGAAGCCACTGGATTTCAGTTCTCCGTCTATCGTCAGAGATCCGAATAAATGTATTCTCTGTGGTAATTGCGTTCGTGTCTGCAACGAACTGCAGGGTGTAGGCGCATTGGATTTTGCATTTCGTGGTTCAGAAGCTATGGTTATGCCGGCATTTGACAAAGAGATCGCTGCGACAGACTGCGTAAACTGTGGTCAGTGTCAGATCTTCTGTCCGACCGGAGCAATCAGTATCCGTCACAACAGAGAGGCAGTATGGGAAGCTTTGGCTGATCCTGATGTCAGAGTTGTCGCACAGGTGGCACCGGCTGTCCGTGTGGCAGTAGGAAGCGCCTTTGGTCTGCCAAAGGGTAAGAGTGTCATGGGAAAGATCGTCAATGTCCTTCACCGTATTGGATTTGATGAAGTATATGATACTACATTCAGTGCCGATATGACTATCATGGAAGAATCTGCGGAGTTCCTGAACCGTCTGAAAACTGGCGAGAAGCTTCCGCTTCTGACTTCCTGCTGTCCGGCATGGGTTAAATTTGTGGGAGATCAGTTCCCGGAATATAAGGAACATGTATCTACCTGCCGTTCTCCACAGGGAATGATGTCAGCAGTGACAAAAGAATGGTTCCGCGATCCGGCAAACAATCCGGAAGGCAAGAAGACAGTGATGGTTTCTTTCATGCCGTGTACAGCTAAGAAGATGGAGGCAAAGAGATCTAACAGCTTCACACATGGAGAACAGGATACAGATTATGTAATTACTACCACGGAGCTGATCGATATGATCCGCATGACCGGTATTGAATTTGCAGAACTGGAGCCCGAGTCTTCTGATATTCCGTTTGGATTTGGTTCCGGCGGAGGTGTGATCTTTGGCGTAACTGGTGGAGTAACCGAGGCGGTGATCCGCCGACTGGTACCAGGACATGACAAAGAAACACTGGAAGCTATTGCCGAGTGTGGTGTTCGTGACGGTGGATTTATCAGAGAATTCTCCATTCCGTATGAGGGAATCGACCTGAATATCTGCGTTGTCAGTGGACTGGCAAATGCAAGAACAGTTATGGAGCAGGTGAAGAGTGGAGAGAAGAATTACCATCTGATCGAAGTAATGGCGTGCCGCAGAGGCTGTATTATGGGTGGAGGCCAGCCGAGACTGGCAGGCGACCGTACCAAGGCGGCCAGAATGGAAGGTATTTATCGTGCTGACAATGTGGCAGTGGTTAAGAAGAGTGATGAAAATCCGATGATCATGTCTCTGTACGAAGGATTCCTCAAAGGAAAAGAACATGAACTGCTTCATAATCATGAGTTTTGTTCTTCATAGGAAGGAATATGAAATTCCTGTGAAAAGCATAGACGTTTTTCTGTGATGTGATACAATAAAATACAGCAGTAAAAGGCAAAGCGCCTTGGTGCTTTGCCTTTTTTCAGTACGGGAGATGGAAGTATGCATACAGAACAAAGACAGAAAAATAAAGTGAAAAAAGTGAGATCCATAGGAACCCGAATGACGATTATTTTCTCGGCAGTCCTGATCGTGGCACTGGCGGCCTGCTGGGTGGCAAATATTTTTTTCCTGCAGGACTACTATATAAAGAACAAACTCATGGCAATCAAAGAAGCTTATGAATATATGGATGAAGCTTCGAAGGCTGATAATCTGAGCGGCGAAAAATTTCTGGCTGGACTTCGGACAATCTGTGAGACCGATAATATCAGTCTGTTTGTCATGGATCAAAATGGACGGGCAAGGCTGACATCTGTTCATGATTCGGAGGAACTACAGCGGGATCTGTATGAATATGTGCTGGGAATACGGCCGAATCAGAAATCTATTCTGGCAGAGAATGATCAGTATCTGATGAGTGTGAACAGGGATTCACCAAACGGTGGATATCTGAAAATGGCAGGTGTGTTAAGCGGCGGAGAACCTTTTATTATCCGGACAGCGGTAGAACCGATCAGGGAAAGTGTGTCTTTGGCAAACCGTTTTCTCATCTATGTGGGAAGTATCGTATTGCTGGTTGGCGCATTTATCATCCATTGGGTGTCCAAACGTATTTCCGAACCGATCCTGGAACTGGCACGGCTATCAGAACGTATGAGTGATCTGGATTTTGACGTGAAATTTGAAGGCGGAAGAGATTCTGAGATTATTTTTCTGGGAAATCATATGAATCAGTTATCGGAGACCTTGGAGAAGACCATCTCAGAATTAAAGACAGCCAATAACGAACTGCAGCGGGATATTGAGCAGAAAGAGAAGCGAGATGAGATGAGAAAAGAATTTCTCTCCAATGTGTCACATGAATTGAAAACACCGATTGCACTGGTACAAGGGTATGCAGAAGGATTAAAGGAGTGTATCAACGACGATCCGGAGAGTCGGGAGTTCTATTGCGATGTAATCATGGATGAAGCGGGTAAGATGAACAAGCTGGTGAAGAATCTGCTGACTCTCAATGAACTGGAATTTGGCAATGAAGTGGTGACTATGGAACGGTTTGATCTGGCTTCCATGATCCATAATATGCTTCGTTCCATGCAGGTGCTCTTTGAACAGAAGGATGTGAAGCTGGTGTATGATGTGCAGGAGCCAGTCTATGCCTGGGCAAATGAATTCAAGATGGAGCAGGTACTTAATAACTATATCAGTAATGCATTGAATCATGTGGATGGGGAGAAAATTATCAAGATTACGATCCAGAGACAAGATGGACATGTGAGAGCTGGTGTCTTCAATACCGGAAAACCGATTCCAGAGGAAGATGTGGGACGTATCTGGGACAAATTCTATAAAGTTGACAAGGCAAGAACCAGAGAGTATGGAGGCAGTGGAGTAGGCCTTTCTATTGTAAAAGCAATCATGGAGTCCATGCATCAGCAGTATGGCGTGATCAACTACGACAATGGTGTAGAATTCTGGTTTGAACTTGAGTTAT
>OGIO01000820.1_pt1 | contig 32106 bp, 19 predicted proteins | sample 1571841 | NCBI WGS metagenome assembly OGIO01 (sample SAMEA2582111, study PRJEB24529) | metagenome | biome: Human gut stool | place: China | collected 2011
GGTTTCTATATCGGGCCGGATATGAAAGGAATCAAAGTTCCGCCGCAGGATTATATCAGCCCGGCAAAAATGGGAGAATAAGTGATGCAGTTATATTTTGAAATCATGGGACTAAGGATACCGGCATATTCTACGATGGCTTTGGCAGGCTTTCTCTGTGCGTTGGTTGTGGCACGGAAACTGGCAAAGAATATCATGACATACGATTTCTGGTGTGCCATTAGTTATGGGGGAATCGCAATGATTGCGGGGGCAAAATTATTCTATGCCATTCCATTTCTTATACAGGGAAATACAGGGAATCTCCGGGAATTATTTGCCGGCTATGTGTTTTACGGCGGTATGCTTGGCATGACAGCGGGCATTGCCTTCTATGCCCGCATGAGAAAACAACCCGTCACGATGTATCTCGATATTATGGCGGTTGTTATTCCTTTGTTTCACGGGTTTGGAAGGCTGGGCTGTTTTTTTGCCGGCTGCTGTTATGGCAGGGAATATCACGGTATCTTTGCCGTCCATTTTCCGGCGAATCCATACGAACCGGGCATAGAACTTGTACCGAGAGTTCCAGTCCAGATCATGGAAAGCCTGTGCAATTTCCTGCTGTTCTTTTTCCTGCTGTGTTACAGGAAGAAGAAACCGGCACCGGGAAGGATAATGGGACTGTATCTAACCATCTATCCGGCGGTTCGGTTTCTGCTGGAAATGCTGCGTGGAGATATTGTTCGTGGAGTATATCAGATCGCCGGCATAGCATTTTCCACGTCCCAGCTGATTAGTGTGGTATTATTTACAACTGGAATTGTTCTGATTCGACATAAAATTCCGGAAAATGACATGGAAAATAAAAAAAGTGAAAAAAAGTTTCAAAAAAATAGAAGGTAAATTGTTTCTAAAACGTGGAGTTCCAGATGAGAATTCCACGTTTTACTTTTAAATAAACAGACAATAAATAAGTAAAAAATAAATAGTCAAATTATCAGACAATACAACTAAAAAAACATATTTACAAATGAAAAAGATAGTAGTATATTATATACAGCTTAAGGAAAAGACAAATGTCCTTGCGGTAAAGACACACAATAACTCAAGGGATAGATGGAGGATAAAGATGCAGCAGAAAGCGAATGGATTATACGATCCGAGATTTGAACATGATAACTGTGGTATCGGAGCAATTGTTAATATCAAAGGAAATAAAGATCACGAGGCAGTAGAAGGTGCGCTTGGTATCGTAGAGCATCTCGAACACAGAGCAGGAAAAGATGCGGAAGGAAAGACCGGTGATGGTGTCGGAATCCTTTTACAGATTTCCCATAAGTTTTTTAAGAAGGTGGCAGATTCCCTCGGCATTTCACTGGGAAATGAGAGAGAATACGGTGTCGGAATGTTTTTCTTCCCACAGGATGAATTACAGAGAAAGCAGGCAATGAAGATGTTTGAAATCATTGTCAAGAAAGAAGGACTTGAGTTCCTCGGCTGGAGACAGGTTCCGACACATCCGGATGTACTGGGACATAAGGCAGTCGAAGTTATGCCGTGTATCATCCAGGCATTCATCCGCAAGCCGGCAAAAGTAAATGCAGGTATTGATTTTGACCGCAAACTGTATGTGGCAAGACGTGTATTTGAACAGTCTAACGAAGATACCTATGTTGTATCACTTTCGAGCAGAACGATTGTATACAAGGGTATGTTCCTGGTTGGACAGCTCCGTACCTTCTTCAGCGATTTACAGGATCCGGATTATGAATCAGCCATCGCCATTGTACATTCCAGATTCAGTACGAATACACAGCCGAGCTGGATGAGGGCACATCCGAACAGACTGCTGGTACATAACGGTGAGATTAACACCATCCGCGGAAATGTGGATAAGATGATTGCAAGGGAAGAAACCATGCATACTTCATGTCTTGCAGATGAGATTAACAAGGTAATACCAGTTATCAATGCAGAAGGTTCTGATTCAGCAAGACTGGATAATATGCTTGAATTCATGATAATGAGTGGAATGGATCTCCCGCTTGCCGTAATGATAGCCATTCCGGAACCGTGGGACAATAACTTAAATATCAGCCAGGCAAAGAGAGATTTCTATCAGTATTATGCAACCATGATGGAACCGTGGGACGGACCGGCATCCATTCTGTTTTCCGATGGTGATGTGATGGGTGCGGTACTTGACCGTAACGGATTAAGACCTTCCAGATATATGATTACCACGGACGATAAGCTCATTCTTTCTTCCGAAGTCGGAGTGCTTGACATTGATCCGGCAAAGATTGTTGTCAAAGAAAGATTAAGACCGGGCAAGATGCTCCTGGTAGATACCGTACAGGGCAGAGTCATCGATGATGAAGAATTAAAAGAAAAATATGCAAAAAGACAGCCATATGGCGAGTGGCTCGATGCAAATATCGTAAAACTTCAGGAGTTGAAGATTCCGAATAAGAGAGTGGAAGAATATTCCAAGGAAGAACTCCAGAAACTGCAGAAATCTTTCGGTTATACTTATGAAGATGTAAAGACCAGCATTCTTCCGATGGCACTGACCGGAACAGAACAGATTTCAGCCATGGGAAATGATACCCCGTTAGCAGTTCTTTCCGACCGCAACCAGCCGCTGTTCAATTATTTCAAACAGTTGTTTGCACAGGTTACAAATCCGCCGATTGATGCGATCCGTGAGGAAGTTGTAACATCCACAACCGTTTATGTCGGCTCAGAAGGCAATATCCTCGAGGAATCACCGGAAAATTGTAAGGTATTGAGAGTTAATAATCCGATTCTTACCAGCACAGACCTGTTAAAGATTAAAAATATGAAAGTGGACGGCTTTAAAGTAGCAGTCATTCCGATTATTTATTATAAAAATACATCCTTAAAGAAAGCGATTGACCATGTATTCCTGGAAGCAGACAGGGCACACAAGGATGGTGCCAATATCCTGATTCTGTCAGATAGGGGCGTGGATGAAAACCATGTAGCCATTCCGTCACTGCTTGCGGTATCTGCACTGCATCAGCATCTGGTAGTGACAAAGAAGAGAACTTCGCTTGCTATTATTCTGGAAAGCGGCGAACCGAGAGAAGTGCATCACTTCGCAACATTGCTCGGCTATGGTGCATGTGCCATCAATCCATATCTGGCACAGGATTCCATCCGCGAACTGATTGATGAGAACTTATTGGATAAAGACTATTATGCAGCGGTCAATGATTATAACTCAGCGATTCTGCATGGTATCGTAAAGATTGCTTCCAAGATGGGAATTTCCACGATTCAGTCCTATCAGGGTTCACAGATTTTTGAAGCCATCGGTATTAATAAAGAAGTAATAGATACATATTTTACCAATACAGTCAGCAGAATCGGCGGTATTTCCTTAAAGGATATTGAGAGTGATGTTAATAAGCTTCATTCCAAAGCATTTGACCCGTTAGATCTCGGCGTGGACTATACCCTCGACAGCGAAGGAACACACAAGTTCCGGAGTGGAAAAACCGAACATTTATACAATCCAAAGACCATACATCTTCTTCAGGAGTCTACGAGAACAGGAAACTATGACCTGTTTAAGGAATATACGAAAGAAGTTGATGCGGAAGGCCAGGATGTAAACCTGAGAGGACTCATGGACTTCAATTATCCGAAGAAATCCATTCCGCTTGACCAGGTAGAAAGCATTGATTCCATCGTGCGCAGATTTAAGACAGGTGCAATGTCCTATGGTTCTATTTCAAAAGAAGCACATGAAACCCTTGCAATTGCCATGAATACCCTGCATGGACGTTCCAACAGTGGTGAAGGTGGCGAGGACCTCGAAAGACTGACCGTAGGACCGGATGGATTGAACAGATGTTCCGCCATCAAACAGGTAGCATCCGGAAGATTCGGTGTTACATCCAGATATCTTGTCAGTGCAAACGAAATCCAGATAAAGATGGCACAGGGAGCAAAACCGGGCGAAGGCGGTCATCTGCCAGGCAAGAAAGTTTATCCGTGGATTGCAAAGACCAGACATTCAACACCGGGGGTAAGCCTTATCTCCCCACCACCGCATCATGATATTTATTCGATCGAAGATTTGGCCCAGTTAATCTATGACTTGAAGAATGCCAATACTGCTGCCAGAATTTCTGTAAAACTGGTTTCGGAAGCTGGTGTCGGTACGGTAGCAGCCGGCGTTGCAAAAGCAGGTGCACAGGTTATCCTTATCTCCGGATATGATGGCGGTACGGGTGCTGCACCGAGAAACTCCATCTACAATGCAGGACTTCCATGGGAACTCGGACTTGCAGAAGCACACCAGACCCTGATTATGAATGATCTGAGAAATAAAGTCGTGCTTGAGACAGACGGAAAGCTGATGAGCGGCCGTGACGTTGTGATTGCGGCTATGCTCGGAGCAGAAGAATTCGGTTTTGCAACTGCTCCGCTTGTAACTATGGGATGTGTCATGATGAGAGTATGTAACCTGGATACCTGTCCGGTCGGCGTGGCAACACAGAATCCGGAGCTGCGTAAGAGATTCCGGGGAAAACCAGAGTATGTCATCAACTTCATGAAGTTTATCGCAGAAGAAGTAAGAGAATACATGGCAAAACTGGGTGTTAAGACCGTGGATGAACTGGTAGGACGTGCGGATCTCTTAAAGAGAAGGGATAATATTACCGGACGTGCTGCAAATGTAGATTTATCCAATATCTTAAATACCGATTTCTGTAAAGAAAAGATTTGTTATCATGAGAAGAATCTGTATAACTTTGAACTCGAGAAGACACTGGATGAAAAGGTACTGGTAAAGAAATTTGCGAAGGCACTGGACGACAGACAGAAGCGCAGTATAGAAGTGGATGTAACCAATACGGATCGTTCCTTCGGAACAATCTTTGGTTCAGAGATTACAAAGAAATATCCGGAAGGACTCGAAGAAGATACCTTTACCATTAAGTGTAATGGTGCCGGCGGACAGAGTTTCGGCGCATTTATCCCGAAAGGACTTACTCTGGAACTGGTCGGGGACAGCAACGATTACTTCGGAAAAGGACTTTCTGGCGGAAAACTGATTGTATATCCGCCAAAGGGTTCTACCTTCAAAGAAAGTGAGAATATCATTATCGGCAACGTGGCATTGTACGGTGCAACCAGCGGTAAGGCATTTATCAACGGTGTGGCAGGAGAGAGATTCTGTGTGCGTAACTCTGGTGCAACTGCGGTTGTAGAAGGCGTGGGTGAACACGGATGCGAGTACATGACAGGCGGATGTGTTGTAATCCTGGGTACAGTAGGAAAGAACTTTGCAGCCGGAATGAGCGGCGGTATCGCTTATGTGCTGGATGAACAGAGCGACCTGTATACAAAGATGAATAAAGAACTGGTATTTATGAGAGAAGTAACGGATAAATACGATGTATTAGAATTAAAGACTATGATTCAGGAACATGTGGCATATACCAATTCTGCAAGAGGAAAAGAAGTTCTTGATAATTTTGGGGAATATCTTCCAAAATTCAAGAAGATTATGTCTTACGATTATGCAACCATGTTAAAGAAGATTGTCCAGATGGAAGAAAAAGGACTCAGCAGTGAACAGGCAAAGATAGAAGCATTCTATGCAATCGCGAAATAAGGAGGAACTAAGATGGGAAAGCCAACCGGATTTTTAGAATATGAGCGTGAAACAAGTACAGCTGTTTCGCCATTAGAAAGAATTAAAAACTTTAACGAGTTCCATACTCCTTTATCACAGGAAGAACAGCAGATACAGGCTGCCAGATGTATGGAATGTGGGGTACCGTTCTGTCAGGCAGGTATGATGCTGCCGGGTGGTGCATCCGGATGTCCGCTGAACAACCTGGTGCCGGAATGGAATGACTTAATCTACAATGGAAACTGGGAAGAAGCCTACTACCGTCTGAAAAAGACGAATAACTTCCCGGAGTTTACTTCCAGAGTGTGTCCGGCACTTTGCGAAGCAGCCTGCACCTGCGGGCTGAACGGACAATCCGTCACGACAAAGGAAAATGAACACGGCATTATTGAAAATGCTTATGAAAAAGGATATGCACGTGCCAAAGTGCCAGCAGTCAGAACCGGAAAGAAGATAGCGGTCATAGGTTCCGGTCCTTCCGGACTGGCAGCGGCAGATACTCTGAACCAGAGAGGACACAGTGTAACGGTATATGAGCGTTCCGACAGGATTGGCGGACTGCTTATGTATGGAATTCCGAATATGAAGCTGGAAAAATGGGTGATAGACCGTAAGGTTGCCATTATGAAAGAAGAAGGTGTGGAATTTGTCACGGGTGTTAATGTCGGAGAGGATATGAAAGCAACAGAACTGCTGAAAAACTACGACCGTATTATCCTTGCCTGCGGTGCATCAAATCCGAGAGATATCAAAGCTCCGGGCAGAGAGGCAAAAGGAATTTATTTCGCTGTAGACTTCCTGAAATCCACAACCAAGGCATTGCTGGACAATGGTCTGAAAGATGGCACTTATATTTCTGCAAAGGGAAAGAAAGTCATGGTAATCGGCGGCGGTGATACCGGAAATGACTGTGTCGGAACATCCATCCGCCATGGCTGCACCAGTGTGGTACAGGTAGAAATGATGCCAAAACTTCCGACGGAGCGTGCAGAGAGCAATCCGTGGCCGCAGTGGCCGCGTGTCTTAAAGACCGATTACGGCCAGGAAGAAGCTATTGCAAAATTCGGCCATGACCCGAGAATTTACCAGACAACGGTCAAGGAGTTTATCGCAGACAAGAAGGGGAATCTGACCAAGGTAAAACTGGTAAAATTAGAGTCCAAAAAAGATGAAGCAACCGGAAGAATGACGATGGCAGAAGTTGCCGGAAGCGAATATGTGGTGGACTGTGACCTTGTCCTGATAGCGGCAGGATTTTTAGGAAGCCAGGATTATGTCACAAAGGCATTTAAAGTAGAAACAAATGAGCGTTCCAATGTAAAGACAGAGGCAGGAAAATACGAGACAAATGTAAAGAATGTATTTACTGCAGGCGATATGCACAGAGGACAGTCTCTTGTGGTATGGGCCATCAAAGAAGGCAGGGAAGCTGCAAAGGCAGTGGATATCAGTCTGATGGGTTATACCAATATCAATTAGAAAAAACTGCGGGCAGATGGCGGAAAAAATCCGGCTGTCTGCCTTTCTCTATTATTATAGTAGAAACAAAAATTCGCAGTTTACTTTATTATACGAAGAAAACAGTGCTATTATGGGAAAATTCTGCTGAAACTATAAGAGAGTTATTGACAGAACTACAAAGTTATATTATGATGATATAGTTAGAAAATAATAATAAGATGGGATGATTTTAGAAAATGTACAAGAGAGAATCAGGAAACTGGTTAAAGCATGGTGATTTTATTATACTGGATATTCTGTGTATACAGATCGCCCTGCTGGTGGCATATATGTTCCGGAATGGATTTGAATTTCCGTGGAAAAATGACACCTATCAGCAGATGGCATTTATTTTGACCATTATGGATATTGTGGTCGTTTTTTTTATGCAAAGTTATAAAGGAATTCTGAGAAGGGGATATTTCCGGGAATTTAAAGAAACTTTACTCCATGTATCAGCAACTATCACGGGTTTTATATTGTTCAATTTTATAACAAAGTCGGGACAGCAGTATTCCAGAATGGTGGTTGTACTGATGTGGGAAATAGCCATTATCCTGTGTTATATGATAAGGGTATGGAGAAAGAAAGTTTTAAAAAGCCGGGCGGCTCTGACACAGAAGGGAAAAAAGGCTCTGGTAATTCTTTCAGACTATGCCATGGCGGAAACCTTTGCGGGCAGAATCAGTAAGAATAATTACAGTGACAGGAAGCTTGCAGGTATCATAGTAACGGACAGAGATTTGACAGGACAGACGATAAAGGGGATTCCTGTTGTAGCGGATCGGAAAAATGCCGTGAATTACCTCTGTCAGAACTGGGTGGATGAGGTCATTACCTGTTATAATAACAACGAAGATGTGATCAATCCGATTCTTGAGGATTGCAGGGAAATGGGAATTACCGTCCACATTGCACTGACAAAATGTGGAATAGAAGGTGCAAAGAGGAGAATAGAAAACGTGGGCGGATATACAGTGGTAACGAATTATATTACCTCGGCAAGCAACAGGCAGATCTTCCTCAAACGGCTGATGGATATCTGCGGTGGGATCGTCGGATGTCTTATTACCCTGATACTATTCCTGTTTGTTGCACCTGCAATCTACATCAAATCTCCCGGACCGATCTTCTTTTCCCAGATTCGTGTAGGAAAAAACGGAAAGAAATTCCGGATTTATAAATTCCGGAGTATGTATATGGATGCTGAAGAGCGCAAAAAAGAGCTGATGAAGCAGAACAAAGTAAAAGACGGTATGATGTTTAAAATGGATCATGACCCGCGCATTATCAAGGGAGTGGGGAATTTTATCCGGAAAACCTCGATCGATGAATTTCCACAGTTCTTCAATGTTTTAAAAGGTGATATGAGCCTTGTGGGAACAAGACCGCCGACGGTGGACGAATGGGAGAAATACAATAAGCATCACAGAAGAAGAATGGCGATTAAGCCGGGACTGACCGGTATGTGGCAGATCAGCGGCAGGAGCAGCATTACGGACTTTGATGAGGTTGTTGCACTGGATACAAAATACATAGCAGAATGGAATATCGGACTCGACATTAAGATCTTATTTAAGACGGTCGGAGTTATATTTACAGGAAAAGGATCGCAGTAATGCGGTCCTTTTGATATTGCAGACGATGTGAGGAGAATATACAAGTCCAATGGCAGAATGTAAAAATGGAGTTTTGATGAAAAAATAGTAAGGCAGTGTGAAAAAATAATAAAATTACAGAAGAAAACCACCTGGAAACTTCCTGAAAGTGCAAGAACGGGTGACTGAAAATGCCGCAAATACGGCATTTATGCAAAGTGAACAAAAGAATATAAAAAAATGGCTGATATATGAAAAAAATGTGAATAAAAAGGTTGACAAAATTATAATTGAGAGTTATTATAATGCTTGTAAAAAATAAAGGTTACCCAAAAGGGGAACGAATATTTAAAATGGAGGTATTTCTTATTATGAAGAAGAAATTTTTTGCAGTAGCAATGGCTACAACAATGGCACTTTCAACAGCTATGTCAGCTTCAGCTGCAACAGTAGAAGGTGCTTGGTGGACACAGTGGACAGAAGGATATGAGTTAGCTGATGGTGCAACTCTTGAATTCGATGTTACTGTTAAAGGTGGAGATGCAGTATGGAACAATGTTGCAGCTGTATTTGCAAATGCTAAGACAACAGGTACAAAGGCACCAGCTGATGAAGTTGGAAGCTCATACAAAGAATATGCTGTAGTCCGTGGTGATAACTGGGGCTGGGGCGGCGGAGATAACAAGTCCGTTGATGGTTCTGATATCACATACGAAGGCGGTATCGCTGATGAAGCTTTAGGCGGAGATGCTGGATTTATCGCAATGATGAAAGATGCTAAACTTGCTGTAACTATCACAAGAAGTGGTAATGATGTAACTTATACATACAAGGCAACAGGTGCAAACGGAAGTGCAACAACAAGAACAGCTAAATTCTCAGCAAATATGGGTGATGGATGCTATGTATTCTTTGTTCCTGATACATCAACAGTAACAGTTGACAAGAAAGCAGCTGGTGCAGCAACAACACCAACAGCAGATACAAAGACAGGTGATACTGCACCAACAGCAGATACACCAGCAGATAAGAAAGATAACAAAGCAACAACAGCTGCACCAGCAGATAAGAAAGATAACAAAGCTACAACAAAGGCAACAACAAAGACATCTCCTAAGACAGGTGATGTAGCTCCTATCGCAGCATTAGGTGCAGTAGCAGTAGTAGCTTGCGCTGGTGTAGTAGTTTCTAGAAAGAAAGTTACAGAATAATTTAACATAGTATAGAAACAATACTTAAGCAATGATAATTGAAGAGAAGTACGCACTGTACTTCTCTTTAATTGCATATTGGAGAAAATTGGAAGATATTTTCACAATTCAGGAAAACCCGGGAGGTTTTTATATTAGAGTCATCAATATGGTGAAATATACATTGATTTTAGGAGGAAAGGTAAATGATGAAGAAGAAATTTTTTGCAGTAGCATTAGCTACAACAATGACAGTTTCAACTGTTATGACAGCTTCAGCTGAAACTATTTCAGGTGCATGGTGGACATCATGGAGCCAGGGCTATGAAGTGGCAGATGGAGAAACTGTTGAGTTTGATATGGAACTCAAAGGTGGAGATGCAGTGTGGAACAATGTTGCAGCTGTATTTGTAAATGGTAAGACAACCGGTACAACAGCACCGGCAGATGAAGTAGCAGGATATAAGGAATACGCAGTAGTCCGTGGTGATAACTGGGGCTGGGGCGGTGGAGATAATAAAACCGTTGACGGCAATGACATTTCTTATCAGGGTGGAATCGCAGATTTAGGAGATGCAGATTTTATTGCAACGATGAAAGATGCACATCTTGAGGTAAGCGTTACCAGAGAAGGAAATGATATCGAATATACATACACAGCAATAGGTGCAAATGGAATTGAAACAACTAGAACAGTAAACTTTACATCAGATCTGAGTGAAGGATGCTATGTATTCTTTGTTTCTGATGGTTCAACTGTAGATATTTCTCTTGTTGAAGAAGATTCTTCAGAAGATTCAACAGATGATACAAAGAAGGATGATACTACAAAGGAAACAACTACAAAGAAGGAAGAATCTACCACAAAGAAGGAAGAATCTACTACAAAGAAGGAAGAATCTACTACAGCTGCAACAAGTGTAAAGACTGAAGCTACAGCTACAGATGCTGCTAAGGCTGGTGCAACTGTAACAGGAACAAATGTACCAACAGGTGCAACTGTAACAGTAAATACTGTAACAGACAAAGATACACTTGCTAAAGTAGACAAGGCTGTAAAAGATACTTTAAGCAGCAAAGTAGGCAAATATGCAGTATTAGACATTAATATGACAGATGCAGCAGGTACAAAGATTCAGCCTTTAAACAATGGCAATGTTCTTGTAACTATCGATGTTCCTTCAACATTAGATGCAAACAAAGGACTTGTTGTATATCGTATGGAAGATAACGGAACTTTAACAGAGTTAAAGACATCTGTTGAAAATGGTAAAGTTTCTTTTGAAACAAATCATTTCAGCACATACATTGTAGCAGAGAAAGCAGCCGTAGCAGAAGAAACAACTACAGCAGCTGCTGCAAAAGAAACAACTACAGCAAAGACAAATTCACCAAAGACAGGTGATGCAGCTCCAGTTGCAGCTCTTATGGTTGTAGCATTAGGTGCTTGCGGTGCAGTTATCGCATCTAAGAAAAAGAATGCTTAATCAGCAGGAATTCTGATTCTGAAAAAGATAAAGGATAAATAGAAGCGGGAGAGAATTGCAGGATTCTCTCCTGTTTATATGTATCAGAAGTTTGCAGAACTTTTTCTATCTTGTTGACGTTGCATAAAAAATGTGGTAGAATAAATGCAAATTTATGAAAGGTTACATAAATTTATCATATTTCAATAATATGTGAAAGGGAGGCTTTTTTTATCATGAAGAAAAGATTATTAACAGTAGCAGGAGCTACAGTATTAGCACTCAGCATGAGTGTATCTGCATTCGCAGCAGATGTTGTAACAGAAGATAAGGATTATGGTACAGCTGGTAATGCAGTTGAAAACAAGACTGGCTGGGGTTCTAATCTGAACGGACAGTTTGCAATCGAAGATAATCAGAAGATTACATTTACTTTTGATTCCCAGAGTGCAGATACATCAAATGCAGTATTTGGATGGGTTGCAGAAATCACAGATAATGCAAGCTACTTTACAATTACACAGGGAGCTACCTGCTGGTTTGCACCGGACGGTTCACCTTGGAAGACAGGATATGATGCAGGTGATAATGGCTGGGATATTCAGAAGAGCTGGGCTGATGATGAAGCAAATGCATATGCAGAAGCTATGGCAGATGCAAAAGTAACTCTTGATGTTACAAGATCAGGAAACCAGATCATCTTTGAATCAAAAGCTACAGGATCTGATGGAAAAGAATATACACAGACAATCAAAGGAATCTTTAAGGAAGCACCTACAGGAACATTATATCTTCAGGTTGGTTGTGACCACGGTTCGATGACATTATATAGTGCTAAATATTCAGAAGCCGGTAAGGTAGAACAGGCAACTGTAAAAGAAAAAGTAACCTTAAAGCCAAACATGAATGCAAACAAAGGTGTTGCAGGAAGCAATGACAGCACAAGCGAATCAAATGACAGCGATTCAAGCACAACAGTTATCGTTGTAGTTGTAGCAGTAGTATTGGTTGTAGCTGTAGTAGCAGGTGTGCTGGTAGCAACAAAGAAAAAGAATAACTAACTAGAATATAAGACAGAATTATTATTGAATTATGATAAGAAAAGAGGCAGGTGATGCCTCTTTTCTGGTTCTATGCGAAAATTAAAATATGAACAGATTTTGAATTTGTCTGGTTTTAATAGCATGGAAAATTTTCTATAGTAAAATTGCACAAAAACGGAAGTCTGATAAGAAAATGAGAAAAATGCAGAAAAAGTAAAAAAACGGGCTTTGATTATTGCGTGAAAGAACTGAAAAAAACATGAGAATTGAGGAAAAATAGAAGAATAGGGAGAAAAGTAAATGATAAATTGTGTCGCTATTTGGCAAAAAGTATCATTATTTTGCAAAAATTCAAAATAAGATAGTTGTAATATTTCAACAAAAAATAGAACATATCAGATTGACATATATGGCGAAATTGTATATAATATTAACATAGTATAAGTGCGACCAGGCCTGCCTTCTTGTGTAAAATGACTAGAGAAGAGGGGTTTATTGTGCTTAAATATCAAATTAAGAGGAGGCATGTTTTATGAAACGTCGAGGCCTGACAAGGGTTGTGGCATTAGCAACAGTTGTTACCATGATGTCTGCGGAATTATCTGCATATGCGACAGAGAACGTAGACACAGCTGCAGGTACATCAACTGAAGCCACAGCGGAATCAGACGAGGCAGTGACTACCGATTTATCGGATGGCGATGCGAAAGCAGTCACCGATGAAACAACGGGAACTGTCGAAAATGAAAGGCTTGAACACAATTATGAAATAGTCAGCAAGAGTTATAAGAATCCTGTCTATACTGGCGAATCGATTGTGTATTCTGCAGAAGATGTTTTTGATGCAGAATCAAGTTCAGCCTTATTGGTAACTGATAAAAAAGAAACACATGACTATGGTGCATCAGCCGTAGAATTGGGTTTGAATGATGAGGGAGCTGTTGATGAAAGTGGAAATGCGCTTCCGGGTAAAGTTGCTAAGTTAAAATTAAATGTAGAAAAAGCAGGTGTATATGCAGTCGCTTTTGATTATATTACAAATGACGAAGATTCCATACTTGTCCCGGAACTTTCATTATCATTAAATGGCGAGGTCCCATTTTATGAGTGTAACAGATTAATATATGAGAATTACTGGGCACCGGCAATTGATGAAGATACCGGAAAGGCAGTTAAGGAAACTGACCGTTATGGAAATCAGATCGTTGCAAGTCCGGAAAAAGTAATGAAATGGCAGAAGAAATATATTATGGATGCCAGCTACAGATATTCAACTCCATTAATGCTTGAGTTAAAGCAGGGAGAGAATGAGATTGGACTTACCCTGACAGAAGGCTCACTCATGATTGGAAATGTTTATCTGGAAGCAGAACCGGAACTGAATGAAGTTAAGACAGGAACTTCAGCAGAAGGAAGTAACATAATTACAGCACAGGCCGCAGAACCAGATTACAAGAATGATTCTGCAATCAGAGCTACCTGTGAGTATGACCCTGACCTGGATCCTTATGATGCAAAGACAAAGGTGCTCAATATTATTGACAGTGCTTCATTCTCAGGAGCAGGACAGAGTCTTACATACAAGTTTAATGTAGAAAAAGAAGGATATTATTATCTTGCATATCATTACCGTCAGGCAGATAAGACTGATATGCCGGTATTTGCCAACATTGTTATAGATCAGCAGCTGTTTATAACAGGCGATGATAATGCAGCAACAAATGATGTTTTAACATCTTATGCATTTGATTACACAAAGTCTTTCCAGAATGAAACCATTACGGACAAGGATGGAAAGAAGATGGCAATCTACTTCTCAGCAGGAGAACATACTATTACAACTACGATTTCAAATGACGTTCTTCGTCAGACACTTCAGGTTGTAGATCAGATTTCCAGCGAAGTAAGTGATTTGTCACTGGAAGTATCAAAAGTGTCAAGTACAACAGATAAGTACAGAAGTATTAAGATTACAGACTATGTACCGGATATCAATGACAGACTTGACAGATGGATGAAAGAACTGACTGAAGAATATGACAGACTTGCTGCCTATTCTCCGGAAGAGAATGTCGGAGCACTTTCTTCACTGAATCTTGCGATTGAGAAACTCAAGAGCCTTGCAGAAGAACCAAACAAGATTCCTTACCGTGTGAAAGAACTTAGTACAAGCTCCAGTTCAGTAAATCAGTATATTGCAAACTTTATTACAGATATTACAAAGAATGCGATTTCATTAGACAGAGTTTATCTCTATCAGGATGATACAGAACTTCCGGGTAAAGCAAGCATCTTTACCAAGATCTGGGGTTCTATTTTAAGATTCCTGGCATCTTTTGACAGCCAGGCATACTCGGTTGATAATTCAGATGATACCCATTTGCAGGTATGGATTAACAGACCAAGACAGTATCTGGAAATTATTCAGAGAATGATTGATAACGAATTTACAGCAAAGACAGGTATTAAGGTAGACTTATCCATTATGCCTGATGCACAGAAACTGATTCTGTCAAATGCGGCGGGAAATGCGCCGGATGTGGCACAGGCAGTTGATTACGCACTCCCGATTGAATTTGCAATGAGAGATGCAGCAGTAGATTTAACACAGTTTGACGGAGCAAAAGAAGTTCTGGAACAGTTTTCACCAGGTTTATTCGTTCCTTCCACAATGAACGGAGGAATTTATTCACTGCCGGAAACATTCTACTTCTGGGTACTCTTCTACAGAACAGATATTTTAAACAAACTTGACATTGAAGTACCGGAGACAATCGAAGAAGTAGAAGAATTACTTCCGGAATTAAAGAACAGAGGTCTTGATTTCTTCTATCCGACAGCAGGTACAACAGGTACAAGAACATTTGCGATGACCACACCATTGATTTATCAGAATGGCGGTGCTTTATATGACAAGACGGCCGGTGATACAACACTTGACAGTGAGGCATCCATTAACGGATTTACAACATTAACAGAATTATTTACAATTTATGATATTCCACAGGAAATCACAAGTTTCTATCAGCATTTCAGAAACGGAGATATTCCGATTGGTGTTTCAGATTACTTCATGTACAGTACTTTGATTACAGCAGCTCCTGATATTGAAAACTCATGGCAGATTTCACTTGTTCCTGGTGTAAAAGATGAGGATGGAAACATTCAGCGTCAGACAGCCGGTGCAGCACAGTCATCCATGGTTCTTAAGAACTCAAGAAAAGCAAAAGTTGCATGTACAGAAGGTTATGGAAACAGCCAGAATGGTGAGATGGACAGACAGGAAGCTGCATGGGAATACTTAAAGTGGTGGATGGATACAGATACTCAGGTTGAGTTCGGTACAACACTTCAGACAACATACGGTGAATCCTATATCTGGAACTCAGCAAATACAGAAGCATTCTCAAAACTTCCATGGAAGAGCCGTGATAAGCAGATTATTCTTGAACAGATGGATAATATTCAGGAAACACCGCGTATCCCTGGTACTTATATGTTAGAGAGAGAATTAAGTAATGCATATGTAGCAGTTGTAACAAATGGTGGTATACTTAGAACAGAACTTGACTCCGCAATTAAGCGAATCGACAGAGAAACTGAAAGAAAACTGAAAGAATTTGGTTATCTTGATTCGGAAGGCAATGTAATCAAAGAGTACACCGTACCGGATGTGGACTATGTAAAAGACATTATTAGTAAATTGGATTAAGGATAGGAGGAAATTTATAAAATGAAAACTGGTAAAAAATATCCCTTTTTGTTCCTGCTTCCATATCTGTTAGTCTTTACGGTATTCATTATCCTGCCGATTTGCGTAGCAGTAGTATTATCATTTACGGACTTTAATACCGTACAGATGCCTAATTTTGTAGGCTTTAACAACTATATTAATCTGGCAACACAGGACTCCATCTTCATGCAGTATGTATTACCGAATACGGTTACATTTGCACTGATTGTAGGACCTGGCGGATATTGCTTGTCATTCCTGCTTGCATGGGCAATTGCACAGCTGACAAGAGTACCGAGAACAATATTAGCACTTATTTTCTATTCACCTTCACTGACAACTGGTGTTGCCATGAACGTACTTTGGAAAATCATTTTCTCAGGTGATGCAACAGGTTATTTAAATGCTATCTGTATTAATCTGGGAATTCTGAATGAGCCGAGAACCTGGCTGATTTCAGACCTCCTTCCGATTATGATTATCATCGGACTGTGGAGTAGTGCGGGTGTTGGATTCCTTGCCATGTTAGCAGGTATTATGAATGCAGATGAGGAATTATATGAAGCGGGTGCAATCGATGGAATTAAGAACAGATTCCAGCAGATGATTTACATCACAATCCCGACAATGAAAGCACAGATGTTATTCGGTGCCGTTATGGCAATCGTAAATACATTTAATAACGGTGCAATCGGTGTTACCCTTTCAGGTACAAACCCGACGCCTGGATATGCAGGACAGTTAATTGTAAACCATATTGATGACTACGGATTTATCCGTTATGAAATGGGTTATGCAGCAGCAGTATCAGTTGTACTTCTTCTGATTATTACACTGTTCTCAAAGGTTGCAAGTTCATTATTCACAGAGAAAGAATAGAAAGGAGAGCGAAAAAATGGCCGGATATAAAGGAAATGGTATCAATCCATCAAAGTTTGACCGCAGTCAGATTAAAATCTATATAATTTTATTACCATTGGCAGTGTTTATGCTCTTCCCAATTGTATTTATTTTCTGTCATGCGTTTAAGCCACCAGCTGAGTTGTTTGCGTTCCCACCGAGATTCTATGTTGTAAACCCAACATTGGATAACTTTTCGGAACTGTTGAAATCAGCTCGTAATGCGGGTGTTCCATTGAGCCGATATGTAATGAACAGTGTGTTTGTTACAGCGGTTGTCTGCGTTGCAAATATTATTATGTCAACAATGGCAGCGTTTGCATTATCAAAGATGAAGTTTAAAACAAGAGGACTTATTTTCAATATCAATCAGAAGGCAATGATGTTCGTGCCTGCAGCAGTATTGATTCCTAGATACTTAATCATGAATGGTATGGGTATCCTGAATACATACTGGGCACATATCCTTCCACTGATTGCAATGCCTGTCAGCCTGTTCCTGATTAAACAGTTCGTTGACGGTGTACCGGATGCATTGATTGAAGCTGCATCCATTGATGGTGCTTCACCATTCAGAATTTACTGGTCGGTTATCCTTCCGCTGGTAAAACCTGCGATTGCAACAGGTGTCATCCTTGCATTTAACCAGGCTTGGCCATATGTGGAAAGTTCAAACAACTTTGTAAATACAGATAGTATGAAGACACTTTCATTCTACATGACAACCCTTGCCAATGCAAACAATGTTGTACAGGGCCAGGGTGTTGCAGCAGCAGCCTCCTTAATCATGTTTGTACCTCAGTTAATTTTATTCATCTTCTGTCAGAAAGACGTTATGAATACAATGGCAAGTTCAGGTATCAAATAATAATATAAAGTTATTTAGAATATTGAAGGAGGTCAATATGAAGAAAATTTATAAAAGAGCCATAGCATTTCTGTTTGCTGTTTTATTTATTGCTTTTGAAGTGGCACAGCCGGTTATATCTTTTGCAAAAGTACCATATAAGACATATACGCAGAATGGATATGGAGAATTAGTGGAAACGCAGACAGCGTACACACCATATTCCACAATTACAAAGATTCAGTCCAATATCGAAGGGGAAGATGACTTTGAGTTAAAGAAACCGGAAGATATTAAGATTGACTCAAAAGGTAACTTATTTATCGCAGATACAGGCAACCACCGCGTGGTTGTCTGCGATTCAACCGGTACACTGATTACCATTATCGGTGAAGAGGATTTAACAGATCCTACCGGAATCTTTGTCCGTGAAGAAGAAGACGGAACAGAACTCGTCTATGTAGCAGATCAGCAGTATGTTGGCAAAAAAGAAGGTGCTGTTGTTGTATACGATATGGACGGTAATCTGAAAGCAACTTATAAGAAACCGGATGATGTTCTGTACGGAAGCAGCACAAAGTATCAGCCACAGAAACTGGTTGTAGATAAAGGTGGAAATATGTATATTTCTGCAAAGGGTAATACAAATGGTGTTATCCAGATCTCTCCAAAGAATGGAGGAACTTTCCTCGGATACTTTGCAACAAATACAGCATCCGTAAATATTACAACAATCTTCTTAAACCTGATTTTATCAGATGAACAGAAGGCAAGAAGATCCATCACACCGTCTTCCGTTACAAACATCGGAATTGATGAGAAAGGTCTTATTTATACGGTAACATCTTCTGACAGTGTGGCAACACCGGTAAAGAAGTTAAACATTGCAGGTGGTAACCTTTTACAGTGTGATGTATATCCAAGCAACAGCCTTGCAATATGCGTAGGAAAGCATGGAAGTATCTTTGTTGGTACAAAGAATGGTTATATTTATGAATATACCAGTGAAGGTTCACTGCTCTTTGCCTTAGGTGCAAAAGATGACGGTTCACAGTACAGAATTGGTCTTTTCCAGAGCCTTTCAGCAGTAGAAGTAGATCAGAATGATAATATGTATGTACTTGATACCGAAGTAAGTACGATTCATATCTTTAAGCCAACCGAATTTACAACTCTTGTACATGATTCCCTCGACTATTTTGAAGAAGGAAAGTACGAAGAAAGTAAAGCTCCATTGGAGCAGGTAATCCAGATGAACGGTCTGTTCGATTATGCAAACATGGCTATGGGACGTGCTTTATATAATGAAGAGAATTATTCAGATGCATTATCCTACTATCGTCTGGCAAAGAATAAAGACGGTTATTCTGACTCTTTCTGGGAACTCAGAAATATCTGGCTTAACAAGTACGTTATGCATATGATTATTGCAATCGTAGCAGTTGTAATTGTTGTTAAGATTTTAAAGAAACTTGACAGAAGCAAGGGAATCTTTAATCCAATCAGAAAAGCAACAGAAAGCTTCAGAAGCAAGCAGCTTGTAAAACAGATTTTCTACGGATTTAAGTATATGCGTCATCCGTTTGATGGTACCTATGGTGTTAAGAGAGAAGGAATGTGTTCTTATCTCGCAACATTCATTGTCGGTGTCATTGGCATACTGGTATTTGTAATCAATAAATACTTCTGCGGATTCCTTGTAAAATATGTCAGGGACGGAAGATACAACATTGCAACAGATATTATTGAAATCGTAGTAGTTATGCTGTTCGCAGCACTTGTAACATACTTGATTTGTACAATTAATGATGGTGAAGCAAGATTTAAGGAAATATTAGTTGGTTATGTATATTCATTCATGCCATACATTGTACTCCAGCCATTCATCTACTTATTCGGAATGGTAGTTACCTACAATGAAATGTTTGTTATTGAATTTGCAAATATCATCATGTTTACATGGATTGTCATACTTATTTTCCTGACAATCAAAGAAATTAACAACTATTCAGTCAAAGAAACGTTTAAGGTAATTGGTCTTACAATATTTGCAGCATTTGTGTTTGTATTAATGGCATTTGTTATTTACATTCTCTTTGCTCAGATTATCGGATTCTTTACCTCATTCGGCGGAGAGGTGGTGCATCGAATTGGCGGCAGGTAAACTTAAAAGATTGCTCAGCATGGGACTCGTGTGTTTAATGCTGACTCCGATTGTATCATTTGCAACAAATGATACAGCAGGAGATACCCAGGCAGAAGAAACAAATGCAGACGACACAGCTGCAAGTGATAATAAGACAACTGCAAATACAGCTGCAGCACCGGTTGAAAAGAATGGTGTTGTAAAGCAGACAACAGGGGTCAGCTTTATTGACAAGATCAATTCAGCCTCTATCACAGTGGGTGGAGAATTATCACAGGAAAAAGTGGATCAGGCATTAAATAACCTGATTGCTTCTTCCGCAGACAGACGGAAAGCTGCTTATAAATTAGTAACAAAGCAGCCGGAAGCAGATTCCACACAGACAGAGAAAGCATTTGATTCCAGCAAGGTCATTGATGGACATATGTATGTCTGCGAATCAGAAGATTATGAATTATATGTAAAACCGTCAAACTTATCAATCTTATTGAGAGATAAGAAGACAGGAACATTATTAAGATCAACACTTGAAGATGAAGAAGCATATGTAAGAAGCAGCCAGACTCCTGCATTTAACCGAATTACTTCAGGAGTAACCATTATGCCGATTAAGTACGATCCGGAATCAGAATCACGTTCCGGTATGTACGATAAGACAAACAGCCAGGCTTCTTCCAGAGATGCAGAGATTACCTATGATAAGACAACAAATGGATTTACTGCACATCTGAACTTTAACAATAAGCAGAATGATGTATCATTAAAAGGACTTAATATTCAGTTTGATCTTGTAGTAACCCTGGATGATATGGGACTCCATGTATCTATTCCGGATGATACCATCAAAGAAAATCTGGAAGATGGTAAACTTGGTTACATGATGGGGGATGTATATCTTTTCCCATTATTAGGATATACCGATCGTGGTGACACAGACGGATATATGATTTTACCGGATGGAAATGGTATTATCGTAAATTTCCAGGATTTCTATCAGGATGGTACTGCAAAATATAAGAGCGGATATACTGCAAGAGTTTACGGTACAGATGTCAGCCTCGATACGATCACAACAGACGATTCCAGTAAGGAAAGAGAAGACTTTAACGATTCTGAAGATGTCATTGCTCCATATTTCGGTATGGTACATGATTATTCTGCATTCAATGACGGAAGTCATGAAAAGGATATCGCAGTACTCGGTTTTGTAACAAGCGGTGAATATGCATGCACAATCAAAGGTAACTTCAATGGTGTAAACTCATCCTTTGAAAACTATGTATTTGCCAATGCTACTTACAGAGAAGTATATCAGCAGCCGGTTGATAATGCTTCCAACAGCGCCATGACAGAAGTAACGGATATTGCCCTTCAGAATTTACAGATTGATTTCCTGCTTGCAAGTGGCGACGAAGCAAATTATTCCGGGCTTGCCAATAAGACAAGGGAACTTCTGAAAGATAAGGGTATTATCACAGAGGCAAAAGATCTGGATTATGATGTAAGAATCGATTTCCTGGGTGTTGATAAAGAAAACTTCCTTCTTTTCAGAAGAAATGTTGTAGCAACAACCATTGAAAATATCGAAACAATTATATCAAAACTCCAGGAAAACGGTGTTGAAGATATCGCAGCTTATTATGACGGCTGGCAGAAAGATGGAATGTACAATCTGCCGAATACAGACTTCAAAGTAGACAGTGATCTCGGTGGAAACAGTGCATTAAAGAAGCTGTCAGATAAGTATGATGGTACATTCGTAAGCCTCTCCCTGATTCAGGATATGCTTACAATTAATGATACCACTTCAAATTCAACCTTTACAGCAATGAAGCTGATTAATAAGAGAACATACTCTTATACCGACAGATTCTTAAACGTGTATAAGACATTTAAGTATCTGACACCTTCAAAGACAAATGAATATCTTAAGACATTTGCAGATAATGTACAGAAGGGTGGAATTAGTAATATTTCCTTATCCGGATTTACAGATACTTTATCAAGTTATTCATTAAACAGCAAAAAGTATACAAGAAAAGATGCAATGGATTATTACACCAGTGCAATGGATGAAGTAATCGGCAAAGGAATGAATGTATCCATGGAAGAACCGTCCATGTATTTATGGAAATATACAGATGAATATCTGGATATGCCAATCAGCTCATCCATGTATGTGTACACTTCCAGTGAAATTCCTTTCCTTACATCAGTACTCAAAGGAAGTATGAAGGTTTATTCCGAATATGTGAACTTTGAAGCTAATCAGACAGAATTCTTCTTGAAGTTAATTGAAACAGGTGTTTACCCATCTTTCTTATTAACTTATGAGAGTCCTACAGTACTTCAGTATACAAACTCAAGCTGGGATTATTCCTCAGATTATGAGCAGTATATCAGTGTTATTTCAGAGTTCAACCAGGATTTGAAAGCAGTAAATGAGAAGACAGAAGGAGCCTCTATTGTAAAACACCAGATGAATTACGATGGTAATAACAATCTGACAAAGGTAACTTACAGTAACGGTACGGTTGTTTATGTGAACTACTCAGAAGACGCTGTTTCAGCTGATGGAGAAACTATCGATGGATTATCATATAAGGTAGGTGAAGAATAATGTCAACTAAAACAGAAGAAATTAAAGAAGAAATCAAAGAGCAGCCGAAAAAGGAAAAGGCTCCAAAGGAAGAAAAGAAAGATACAAAAAAGAAAAAGAAAACCTATACCGTAGACGAACTCTTGAGCCAGAATGAGAGAATGGAATTATTCGATGAGTATGGCAGAAGGAAGAAAATCAAGGTAAAGGTAAAAGAAGGCAAGTTAAAGAAGCGTGAAAACAGAATGGGTTATGTGTTCATGATTCCATATGTTGCCGGTGCATTAATCTGTCTGCTGTATCCGTTAATCATAGCGATTATCTACGCATTCAGTAATGTAGTTGTAAAAACAAATACCGTTACCTTTAATGGTATCCAGAACTTTGCAAGTGTACTTGATAAGAACCCTGAGCTGATTACCCAGCTCGGTACACTGGCATTCAAGATGCTTCTTGGTGTACCACTTATCGTAGTATTTGCACTGCTTATGGCAATGATGCTGAATATGAAACTGCCGGGAAAAGGTGTTTACAGAACGATCTTCTTCCTGCCGGTTATCGTAGTCAGCGGTCCGGTTATGACCATGATCAATTCCGAAAACAGTAGTATTCAGGCAGTTGATATGACAGTCATTGAATCGGTAATACAGAGTTTACTTCCAGCCTGGATTTCAGATTCTGTATTGTGGATTTTTAGCAATATCATCATGTTATTATGGTATTCCGGTGTACAGATCCTGATTTTCCTTGCAGCATTGCAGAAGATTGATACTTCACTTTATGAAGCTGCAAAGATCGACGGTGGTTCTAACTGGGAATGTTTCTGGAAGATTACACTTCCAACCATTAAGCCAATGCTTCTGTTAAATGCGATTTATACCGTTGTATTCCTGTCACAGGATGCAATCATCAGCCCGCTGATTGATACAATCAAGGCAGCATTACAGAGTGTCATGGGTTATGGATATGCCGCAGCATTTGCATGGATGTATGCAATCGTGGTACTGCTCTTCGTTGGCATTGTTGCTTTATGCTTCCTTCCAAAGAAGGATTTGTATGAGAAGCAGATCAAGAAGAACAAGCAGCTTGAAAAGAAGACTAGAAAGAAACTTGCAAAACATCAGAAGCAGTTAATCAAGAACCAGATTAAGCTTCAGAAAGCAATTCAGAAAGAAGAAAAGATGAAACTTGCAGGAAAAGACCTGGGAGGAGGTAATTACGATGGCTGATGCAGTAAAAGAAGTTAAACCAAAGAAGGAAAAAGCAGAAAAAGTTAAAGTAAAAAAAGCCAAGACTCCTATGTCGAAGGAAAAGCTTCACAAGATAATGTTTGGTACGAAAGATGACATGGGCCTCTTGAAAAAAATTGTGGTTTATGTTATACTTACCTGTGTTGGATTTGTGTTTGTATATCCATTATTAAAGGTATTAAGTACAAGTTTCATGTCATTGTCAGATTTGTTTGACTCATCCATCAACTGGATTCCGTCAAAGCTCAGATTTGAGAACTACAGGACAACCATGAAAGCCATGAATTACTGGAAATCATTAAAAGACAGCTTTATTATATCCGGTCTTCCTACTTTATGCCAGGTAGTTTCCTGTTCCATCGTAGGATACGGACTTGCAAGATATAATTTCAAAGGAAAGAACTTTATCATGGGATTGATTATCTTCTCATTCGTTCTTCCTAGTTCACTTTTAATGACAACACAGTATCAGATGTATACATCGTTTGGATGGACAGGTAAACTGATGACATTTATTTTCCCTGCTATTCTGGCAAATGGATTTAAGTCACAGTTGTTTATCCTGATCTGCTGGTCATTCTTCAAGCAGATTCCGCCGGTATTAAATGAAGCGGCTGCTATTGATGGTGCCGGACATTTTAAATCATTCTTTAAGATTGCACTTCCATCAGCAGCGGGAGCATTAATCGTAGTATTAATCTTCTCCTTCGTATGGTACTGGAATGAACAGTATTTATCACAGCTTTACTTGTACAGTAAGGTTAAGGAAAACAATATTTATACACCGTTGATTAATCAGCTGTCAATCTTTGATTCGGCATTCGACAGTGCATATAACAGTAATACTGGTTCTGGTTCGTCGAATTCAGCGACGATCAATGATGCTTACCGAATGGCAGCAACGATATTAACTATTTTACCGTTATTAATTATTTATGCAGTTTTACAGAAGCAGTTCGTAGAAAGTGTGGACAGAGCTGGTATCACTGGTGAATAATACCAATATATTATGCAGGAAATTCTCCGGAATTTCCTGTATGATTTGAATTTATCATATGGGTTTAAGTATGCCTGGCATACTGCCAATAAATAAAAAAAGGGAAAAATCAATAAAAAGGAGGATGTCTTATGTCAAAGAACATAAAGAAAGTGCTTTGCTTAACTCTTGCAGTAGCTATGACAGGAAGCCTGTTTACAGCATGTGGTAAGAAAGAAGAGAAGAAGCAGGTTGCAACTCTGTCACCAATGACCGAGGATGAAATCACTCTTACTTACCAGTTCTGGGAAGATGGTCCTATTGTAGACTCTCTGAATAAAGAATGGGCAAAGAAATACCCTAACATCACAGTAAAACCAAGTGAGGTACTTGTTACAGACAACAATACAAACTTAACGAACTATCTGGGAACAGATAACATGCCGGACGTATTCTGGGTACTTGGTACACCGGATTTCGCAATCACAAATGGTATGTTAACTAACATGGATGGTATGTGGAGTGCAGACCCTGATACAAAGAATGTTATCGGTGGTATCAATGAATTCCAGCTTGGATATCTTGGAACAGACGGCAAGTGGACAACACCTGTTAAGTTCTTCCCAACAGAAGCATGGTTAAACATGAACTACTTCACAACACATAATGCAGATATGCCATCTACAGACTGGACATTTGAAGATATGGAATCTTTAGCAGAAAGCCTTACAACTGGTGATGGCCAGGGATGGGGTGTATCTGAAGCTGTTACAGTTATCACATGGTATCCTATCGCATCTGATGCAGATTGTATCGGTGAGTTCGGTTGGAATGGTAAAGAATTTGACCTGACTAACTGGGCTGACGGTGTGGAAATTGAAAAAGGATGGATCGACAAAGGTTACAAAGCTCCTGCTGTTGTCGAAGGAACAGACAACCAGTTTCCTCAGGATTTAGGTATGGTTGCTATGCGTCTTGATAACTGGTGGTGCTGGGAAAGATATTGGAACAAAGATGAAATGTATACACGTCATGTATACTGGGTTCCATATGTACTTCCTCATACCGAAGACAATTCAAGCAGTGATACATATCTTGCTACCATGGACTTTGGTGGTATTTATGCTGACTGTGCTTATCCTCGTGAAGCATACGAAGTTCTTAAGTACTTTGCATGGGGTCCGGAAGGATGGACATACAAACTTTCCAAATATGATGAAATCGTTGCTGTTGGTGCAGAAGGTGACGGAGCTTCCGTATCAGGTTTAGTTCCTGGACCTATCAATAACTGCCCAATCACAACAGATGATACTATCTGGGAAGAATACCAGAAGAAACATCCAACAACTCTTGCTGGTGGTGATACAGAAGGTAAAGATCAGTATGGTATTGATAGAGCTCCTTACTTTGATGCATTCTTTGAAACCGTTAAGAATTCTAAGTGGACATGCTATGGTTCCGCTCAGATTCCTGGATTCGATACATGGTTAGCTAACAACTACAACTCAGCTACTATGTACGATGGTTTCGAAGGTGTAGAAAAATGGGTATTTGAAGGTGGCGGAGATCCTGCAGATAAAGTTGCAGGCTTAACAGAATCAGCTAACCAGACAAATCAGGACTACATCAACCAGATTAAGTCAGTATTAGAGTAATAAAAACAGATATAATGTAATCCCTTCCTCCCGCAGGTTTTCCGGCGGGAGGTTTTCTATATTATGGGAAATTCCTACATAAAAGGATAGATAAAAAGAAAAAAATATGATATACTGGACTCATGGAAAGCAGGCCGTACTGGATGGGAAACGGCAGAAAGTGAGGAAATATGGCAATAGAAGAAATATCACGGATTCCTGTCGGAGATATGATATTACGATATGAACAGGAAACCGATTATGCTACGGCTGGTTTTTCTGTTATTCCGGCAGATATGGATGGCCAAGACAATGCAGAGAAATTCTACAGAATCAATTCACTTGTGCAGATGAAACTGGTGGGTGATATGTATCCGAACTGTTACGGACACGGTTCGTCCATGCGTAACAGCGAATCTGCCAACAGGCTGGATTATAAGAGCCAGGTAGTGGAAGAAACAGAAGATGCCACCATCGTTAAGACATTCTTAGAAGATGCGAGAGGATACCGTGTCACGCATATTGTGACTTATTATCAGGGTGATGAAAGCTTTGAGATGAAGAACATCGTGGAAAATGTGTCCGGACAGGATATCACGATGGAGATGCTCTCCAGCTTTGAACTGGGGAATATATCCCCATTCTTAACAGGGGACGGACCAGAAAAACTGCTGGTGCATCGTCTGAGAAGTAAATGGAGCCATGAAGGAAGATTATCGACGGAAACTGTGGAAGATCTGCAATTAGAACCGTCCTGGTCCACATGGTCCGTGTCCAGTGAAAGATTTGGACAGACAGGTTCGATGCCGGTGAAGAAGTTCTTTCCTTTTGTAGCGATAGAAGATACCGAGAATGAAGTTCTCTGGGGTGTGCAGCTTGCCCACGAGGCATCCTGGCAGATGGAAGTGTACCGTCAGGACGATGCATTGCATATTTCCGGCGGCATCGCAGACCGTGAATTTGGACACTGGATGAAGGTGCTTCATCCCGGAGAATCATTTGAAACTCCGACTGCCATTGTCAGTGTATGTCATGGCGGCGGGATTGACAGAATCTGTCACAGACTGACACAGGCGGCAGAGAAATATCTGGATGATATTCCGGAGAGCGAACAACATCTTCCAATCATCTTTAATGAATACTGTACGACCTGGGGCTGCCCTTCCCATGAGAATATATCAGGAATTATAAATGCCATCAAGGACAGGGATTTTGAATATTTTGTCATCGACTGTGGCTGGTTCAAAGAGGATGGTGTGCCGTGGGATATCAGCATGGGAGATTATAATATATCCCCAACCCTGTTCCCGGAAGGTCTGGAGAAAACAGTGGATATGATAAAAGCTGCCGGTATGAAGCCGGGTATCTGGTTTGAGATTGATAATATCGGAAGTGCCGCAAAAGCTTATCATAATACGGAACATCAGTTAAAGAGGGATGGGTATCCGATTACAACATACAGCAGAAGATTCTGGGATATGACCGATCCGTGGGTAACTGAATATCTGACAGAGAAAGTAATCAAAACATTAAACACTTACGGATTTGAATATATGAAGATGGATTACAATGATACCATCGGCATCGGATGTGACGGAAGTGAGTCGTTAGGGGAAGGATTGCGTAAGAATATGGAAGCATCCGTTGATTTTGTGCGGAAAGTTCTTGCAGAAGTACCTGGAATCATTCTGGAGAATTGTGCATCCGGCGGACATAAGCTGGAGCCGCTGATGATGAGCTTATGCTCGATGGCATCATTTTCCGATGCACATGAATGTGAGGAGATCCCGGTAATTGCAGCAAATCTTCACCGGGCAATCCTGCCACGTCAGAGCCAGATCTGGGCTGTTATCAGAAAGACGGATAGTGTAAAGAGAATTGCCTATTCCATTGCAAATACCTTCCTTGGAAGAATGTGTCTGTCCGGCGATGTAACGGAACTGACGGAGGCACAGTGGAAAGTGATCGATGATGGTATGGCATTTTATAAGAAAATCGCCCCGATTATCAGGAAGGGATATACTTACCATGTAAGTCCGAAGATTGGCAGCGAACGTCATCTGAAGGGCTGGCAGGGTATTGTAAGAACCGGAGAGAATGGACAGGCATATGTCCTTATCCATACCTTCCACGGCGGCTATCCGGAAGTCATAGAGATACCGCTTCCGGATGACTGCCCGGATCAGATCATTGCACAGTATTCGGATGAAACGGCAGATGTAACCGTGGAAAACCGGGTATTAAAATTAAAGACGGCGGAAGATATGCGTGCAGTGGCAGTATTATTAGCTCCGCAGGAAAGGAAAGATAAAAGAAACATGAACAAGACAGGATTTTATATCAGACCATATACCGTAAACTGGAATAACGAAGAGTCAGACAGTTTACATCTGGAATACAGTTACGATAAGGAAGACTGGTATGCATTTAACGGAGATAACGGTATTCTCTTTGCACAGTCAGGATCTAAGAGAATGGCAAAGCCGCAGATCGTAAAGGACGGAGATTCCTTCCGTATCTATGCCATGGATGCAGTGGACAACGATAAGGTATTCTGCTATGAATCAAAGGATCTGATTACCTTCGGGGAAGAAAAAGTGGCTGAAAGAGCAGAAACACCGGAATATACGGCAGAATCAGCGATTGTAGAGATTACACAGGCACAGCTTGAAAACTTGCAGAAGAGATTCGGAAAGCCGGAAGAAGTGGTGATCGATCAGATCGAGGAAATCTGTGTGGAAGTAAAACAGGGAGAAACTCCGGAATTACCGGAAACCGTGCAGATTGTATATTCCAATGGTGAAAAAGATACAAAGAAGGTTACCTGGGGAGAAGTTGATACAGAATCCACAGGAGAAAAGACAGTAACAGGAACAATTTACGAACATCAGTATACAAACCCGATCATTTATCACAGAGCCGATCCGTTTATCTATAAACATACGGACGGATATTACTATTTCACCGGTTCCCATACCGATATGGAGCATAATCTGGTCGGAAAATATCAGTACCGCAATATTACGCTCCGTCGTGCAAAGACACTCGAAGGACTGGCAGATAATTCCGGACTTTATGAGGAGAGAGTGGTATATCAGAGAGAGCCGCTTCCGGGCGATAACAGCCCTCATATCTGGGCACCTGAGATTCACTTCGTGCGGGGAAAATGGTACATCTACTTTACAACCGTAATCGATGAAAATGAGATGTGGTCCATCCGTCCACACGTTCTGGAATGTGCTGATGCCGATCCGTTTAAGGGAGAATGGGTAAATCTTGGAAGAGTACAGACAACCACGAATGACAGCATTGCATTTACTGATTTCTCACTTGACCATACCGTATTTGAGCATAACGGTGAATTATATATGTTCTGGCCGGAGAAACATCCTGCTGATTCCGTCATCTATGTAGCAAAGATGGTAAATCCGTGGACGATTGACTCTGGCAGAATCTGTGCCGTAGTAGCACCGGAATACAACTGGGAAAGACATGGATTCCCGGTATGTGAAGGTCCGGCAGTATTGCAAAGAAATGGAAAAATCTTCCTGGTATATTCAGCAGCAGGAACGGATGCATTATACTGCCTGGGAATGTGTACCGCCGATGAGAATGCCGATTTACTGGATCCGGCATCCTGGACGAAATCAGAACATCCGGTATTCCAGAGTTCCAGAAAGAACGGACAGTTCGGACCGGGACACAACAGCTTCACAAAAGATGAAGAAGGTCATGATGTTATGGTATACCATGCACGTCAGGAAGAGAGATACCTTGTGGACGAAGGCTATCAGCCATTATATGATGCAGGAAGAAATGCAACACTTATGAGAATTTACTGGAATGAGGACGGTACACCGAACTTCTCCGTACCGATTCCGAGCGGAAAGGGTCACGACATTCCGACCGAATTCACAGCAAAAGTAATTGTAAAATAAACAAAAACTAACAAAAAGCAATAAAAAGTAATAAAAAGCAACAAGAAACAACAGAAAGTAACAAAAAGCAACAAGAAACAACAGAAAGTAACAAAAAGTAATAAAAAGCAACAGATAAAATGCCGGGGAACAGCTTCATACAGCCTGCTCTCCGGCATTTTGCCGTAAAATTACTGTTTCATTTTCGGTTTAAAAACCAGGGAAGCCAGATAACCGAAAATCAATGCACCGGATATTCCGACCGCACCCGCCTGAAAACCACCGGTAAAGACACCAATAAAGCCATTTTCATCTACCGCATCCTTTACCCCTTTCCAGAGAGAATTTCCAAAGCTGCAAAGCGGAACTCCGGCCCCGGCACCGGAAAAGTCAATCAGGGATTCATACCAGCCGAGTGCCCCCAGCAATGTGCCTATGACAACCAGTCCGACCATGATCCGCCCCGGCATCAGCTTTGTTTTGTCAATAAAAATCTGTGTAAGTGCACAGATGACTCCGCCGACCAGAAATGCTTTCAGATAAATCATAAATCACTACCTCCTGTGGATTCAAGAACGATGGCATGTGCAATTCCCGGAATGGACTGTCCTTCATTTGTGGAAACCGGGGAAAATAATGCACCCGTAGGAACAAACAGTACACGGTTCCAGACTTTTGTGCTGATGTTTTTCAGAATCAGGCTGCACAGCACGGAAGCGGAACAGCCGCATCCGCTTGCCCCGGCATGGGTGTCCTGACGTTCGCAGTCGAAGATTTCCAGACCGCAGTCCATATGTTTTTCCGTGATATCAATGCCTTTTTCTTTTAAGAGATCCAGAAGAATCGTCTGACCGATATAGCCGAGATCTCCTGTAATAATTTTGTCATAATTCTGTGGGCTGCGCTCAAAATCCGTAAGGTGGGTATAGATGGTGTCTGCGGCGGCAGGTGCCATGCATGCCCCCATATTTTCCTTATCTTTACATCCAAAGTCCGTGATTTTGCCCGTGGTAACAGCGGAGATTTTTGCAACACCGCTATGCTTCCCTAATATGACACCGCCCCCTCCGGTGACAGTCCATGTTGCAGAAAATTTCCGCTGTGTACCATATCCGAGCGGGAAACGGAACGATTTCTCAGCACTTGCGAAATGGCTGGAAGTCAGACATAATATATGTTCCGCATATCCGGCTGCGATGAATGCAGAGCCGAGGGAAAGGGATTCGCCCATGGTTGAACATGCACCGTACAATCCAAATAACGGAATGTTTAATTCCTTTAGACCGAAAGAAGTTGCAATGAGCTGTCCTAACAGATCACCGGCAAAGATATACCGGATATCCTCCGGTTCCAGACCGGCATTTTTTATGGCAGTCTGTGCCGTCCGGAGCTGGAGCCTGCCTTCGGCATCTTCCCAGTTTTCCCCGCCAAACATAGGATCTTCCACGATTTCATCAAAAAGATCCGCAAGAGGTCCTTCCCCCTCTTTCTTCCCAACGACCGATGCATATCCCTGGATATATACCGGTTCTTCGTATGATAAACTTGCTTTTCCCAGATACATAATAACTCCTTCCTGTCATTTATTTTTCTAGGTAATTGCGAAACTCATAATTTATCTTTATTGTATATGCAAATCAAACAATTACTA
>OGIO01000842.1_pt1 | contig 31640 bp, 29 predicted proteins | sample 1571841 | NCBI WGS metagenome assembly OGIO01 (sample SAMEA2582111, study PRJEB24529) | metagenome | biome: Human gut stool | place: China | collected 2011
CTTTATTCTTTCGGGCTTCCCGCATTTTTTGCCCTAAAGCAGTTAAATCATCAATCGGCATAATCGTTCACCTCAAATATATTTTATCGTTCCGATTTGCACAAAGGAATAACCTTATTGTGCTTGAGAACAGGACTGATTATGCCGATTCCTTTTTGATAACATGGTTGCTCCATGATTATGGCGTTTCCGGCTACTAATTGAACTATGAGGATGAATTGCAGATTTCAGCTTTTAGTTCGTTGCCAAACGAGAATGATATTGAATGCGGTAGGGAGGCTAGCAGTTTTATCCGCTCATCTATGAGCCGTTTTTTATTCTCTGTGACATAAAAATTCATCTGGATATTCCGTTTCCGGTTCGCCATGCGCTGCCTCCATTCTTCATAAGAGTTTGAGATTATCTCAACAAACATTTTTCATTTTCGGTCAAGAGATCTGAAAATACGAAAAATCGCAAGCGGGTACTCGCTTGCTGTGCTTGTTATCAAGCCTTACCTTCTATTTTTCTCTCTACTAATACTACAATTTGGAAAGGGGGAAATGGCTATATCCGTAAAGAAAAGCAGAAAAATGCCACGACTGAAACTCCGTTGTAGAGTGATCTGTCGTGGCATTACATTGTGAATTTATTTTTGCTGAGCCATTTTCCGATATTCAATCGGCAGGAGGCCTGTACTCTTGCGAAATAATTCCGCAAACCGGCTAGAAGTAGAGTAACCGATCATTTCCGCAATCTGTCCCATTGTGAAATCCGTATCGATCAGCAAATGCTCTGCCTGGCTCATGCGGCGCTGTTGAATGTACTCTGTGATCGTGCAGCCTTGCAGCTGCTTAAAAGATGTTTTCAGCTTAGTGGTTCCCATACAGGCGATTTTTGCAAGACGTTCTAATGGAATATCAAAAGCATAGTGGTCATTGAGATAAGCAATCACATTTTTCAGTTGCGCCACATCCTGCTCGGACAAACGTTTCTCTTTACGGGACAGAATTTTTTTCTGTTCTTCCACGACAAGAGATACGGCCTCGGCTACTTTCGCTTCATAGAATAATCCTGCGGCAATCCCATCCCCACGGTAGACCTTTACTTCATGGAGCAATTTAGCCATAGCTGGGAAATCTGTTGTCTGATCGATCTGCCGGAAAGCTGCAAGCGGGCTGATATAATCCCCTGGATATTGCTTTTGGAGATAATCCTCATAGTATGCCGGCATGACTTCGATACCGATGGAACGGATGGGGATTTTTTTGTGGATCAGCGCCTTGTATGGCTTATAACCGCCGATAAAGGCTTTAATACATCCGGCAGACATCCGCCGATAGGGATTTAATTCCTCCCCGGAGATAGATTCATACTGGGTAATGCTTAAGGCTTCTGGCAGGTTAAATTCCATGAAGAAATCTTCGTGAAAATAGAAATCGTGGATTTTAATGTCGTACAGGTCTTTTTTCGCATAGACCCAGTAAAGGCCTTCCCCAAATTCAGGCGATAACCGCCAGCATTGTCCGGCAGAATTGAAGCGGTTATTGCTATCTACCGGGATAAAATGGTTATCTGTTAAAAGCGGCTCATAGTAATCCGCAATAATGCTATTGTTCAAATGACGGCCTCCTTTGAAACGATTGGACGGAGCTTTGCAATGAAAGGACGAAGATGCCCGGAACGTATTGCAGACCGCCCGGAAAGTTAGTATCATATAGACCGTGGTTAGCAGCAACTAATCATAATATAACAGATTTCAGGCGGTAGGTCAACCGTTCTTGAAGCAGGAGGAAAAAATATGAGTAATCAAGTAAATGCAAAGGCAGGATTGTCCGTCAAGGACTTAGTAACAACAGGGATTTTCACCGCACTTTTGTTCGTATTCATCATGGTGGGTGGCGTCTTTTTTGCTACCAACCCGATGCTGACCTTTTTCATGCCCGCCGGGAGTGCTCTGCTTGCCGGGCCGGTTTATCTGCTGATGATCGCAAAAGTACATAAGCGCTGGAGTATCACGATCATGGGCGTAATAATGGCCATCATCTGGTTTGTCACCGGTATGCACTGGGCGTTTGCGCTGGGCTATCTCATTATGGCCGTCGTAGCGGATTTTGTCGCCGGTACAAAGCAGTACAAGAGCAAGAAAATCAACAGCCTGTCCTATATCCTTTTCTCCCTGGGCGGAACAGGGTCGTACCTTGTTTTCTTCGCTGATCCCCAGGGCTGGGCACAGACCATGTTGGGAAATGGAACCGAGCAAAGCTATATCGACACCATGCAGGCGACCGCAAACGCGGGAATCTTTATCGCCATGTTTGCCGCTCTCCTTGTAACAGCTTCTATCAGTGCATTTGTGGGCTGCAAAATGCTGAAGAAGCAGTTTGAAAAAGCAGGTATTACAGCATGATGGGTAACACCGTCCAGAAAGGGCTTTGGCTTGACCCGCGGGCCAAGCTCTTTCTTATTTTAATGTGCGTACTGTGTTCCATGTTCGCACCTTCCCTTTCGTATCAGTTTGCACTTGTCCTGCTGATTGCTGTATTGGGAGTGCTTTGCGGAAAGTGGAAATATTCCATAAAAGGGGTCTGCTTTTATGCCGTGGTCTGTGTACTGACGGTCTGGATCATGGCGGCCATGACGGGGACGCTACGGACCATGTTTGTTGCGTTCCTTGGACTGTACCATAAAGTTTATGCTTGTGGGATGCTGGCAGGGATTGTCCTGTCCACAACGAAAGTCAGCGAGTTTTTATCTGCCATGAACCGCATCCATGCCCCGAAAAAATTTGTCATCACATTTGCGGTCATGCTGCGCTATATTCCAACTATCCAGGAGGACTGGCATTTTGTTAAGGACGCCATGCGGATGCGGGATGTATCGCCCTCCCTGGGCGGATTCCTTTCCCATCCGGGGATGACGGTAGAGTGTATTTATGTGCCGCTGATGATGATGGCCTCCAAAGCAGCGGACGAGCTTTCCATTGCCTCTGTTACTCGCGGGATTGAGAATCCCAATCCCCGGACCTGCCTTGTCCAGATAAAATGCGGGATTGCAGATTGGATGGCGATGTTGATTGCTGTTGCTTTCTTTATTTTTGAATTATGTATGCGGGGAGGTGTGACCGGGTGATTGAATTTGAAAATGTATCATTTTCTTATGAGGGACAGGAGCATGGTGGTCTGCATGGAATCAGCCTGAAAATTGCAGACGGGGAATGTGTCTTGTTCTGTGGCCGTAGCGGGTGTGGAAAAACAACGGTCACAAGGTTGGTAAACGGCCTGATTCCACAATTTTACCAGGGAGAACTTCAAGGGCGTGTGCTGGTGGACGGACAGGAAATCAGCAACCTGCCCATGTATCAGATCGCCGCAAAGGTGGGCTCCGTCTTTCAGAATCCCCGGACGCAGTTTTTCAATGTGGATACGGACAGTGAGATTGCGTTTGGAATTGAAAATGAAGCCAGGCCGGTAAAGGAACTGGAGGAACGGGTAGAACAGACAACAAAAGATTTGCATATTGAAAAGCTACGGAACCGCAATATTTTTGAATTGTCTGGTGGGGAGAAACAGAAAATCGCGTTTGCGTCTGTCTATGCCATGAACCCGGAAATCTATCTGCTGGACGAACCATCCTCGAATCTGGACATGGCTTCCATCCAGGAATTGAAAGAACATCTGCGGCTGATAAAAAGCCAGGGGAAAACCATTTTGATTGCGGAGCACAGACTCTATTATCTGATGGAGCTGGCAGATCGCATTGTTTATCTGGAAGATGGAGAAATAGCAAGGATTTTCACGCCGGAGGAATTTCTCCGGCTGCCCGAAACCGAACGGGAACACATGGGGCTGCGGGCGGTTGATCTGGCAAGGGTGCTCCCTCCGGCCAGTCATCCGCCTATTTCCTCTCCCACATTAGCACTCCATGATGTTACTCTGCGCTATAAAAAACGGACGATTCTACACCAGATTGCTCTTTCTGCGGCAAAGGGGGAAGTCATTGGGGTGGTCGGTCATAATGGAGCCGGAAAGACCACGTTTTCTCGCGCCCTGTGTGGGCTTCATAAAGACTGTGAAGGCGCGTTCCTTTGGGACGACCAGCCGATGGAACACAAGGCGAGGTTGAAACGCTCTTATATGGTTATGCAGGATGTGAACTATGAATTGTTTGCGGAGAGTGTGGGGGCAGAATGTTCCTTCGGAATCCGAAACCCGGATCAAGATTTAGTAGAGGAAACCATGAAGGAATTGGGGCTTACAGCCTACCGGGAACGCCATCCCAACACGCTTTCCGGTGGACAGAAGCAACGTGTGGCTGTGGCAGTCAGCATGATCTGTGGAAAAGATTTGCTGGTGTTCGATGAACCCACCAGCGGCCTGGACTTTGACAGCATGGCGCAGGTGGCAGGTCTGATAAAACGGTTATCCGAACAGGGGAAAATCATTTTTATTGTCACCCACGATTTTGAATTTGTCTGCCGTACCTGCTCCCGTGTCCTGCATTTTGATGAAGGGGAAATGCCGGATGACATCCCTGTTGTGATGGATTCCCTTCAAAAGCTCCGGGAACTGTTCTCTGTTTCAGAGAGAAAGGAGATGTGAAGTGATGAAACAGAAAAAAGAAAACAGGATTGCACTGCTGCTTCAATGGGCCGGTGAGCAAAAAATCTGGCTGCTGCTGGCAATCCTGCTGGCCATGGCAAGCGGCCTGTGTATCATTGTCCCGTATATCGGGATTTATCGCCTGATGGATGCCGCTTTCCAGCATATCTGCACAAAAGAGCTTGTCGTACAGACGGTAATGATGATCTCCGTTTCTGTGGCCCTGCGCTTTGTTTTATTCGGGTGTTCCGGTGTGGCGGCCCATAAAGGTGCTTACGGTGCTTTGTTCAAGGTGCGCTGCATGGTGGCGGAACATCTGGCAAAAGTCCCCCTTGGTACATTGAATGAGCGGCGGACCGGGGATATTAAAACGGTTCTGAATGAAGATATTGAAAAGCTGGAGTTGTTTTTAGCCCATAACCTTCCAGACCTTGTGTGCTATATGGTAGGGCCGGTAGCAATTTTCATTTATTTGATGACAGTAAATATCCCATTGGCACTGGCTTCCCTGGTGCCGTTGATTTTGGCCGTTGTGGTAATGGGGGTTATGTTTCGGAATACGGACGGTTTGATGGACCGGGCGAACCGATCCATTACAACGCTCAATTCCGTTATGATCGAGTATATCAGCGGCATGAAACTGATTAAAGCGTACAACATGGGGAGCAAATCGTTCCAGAAATTTTCCGGTGCGATCCAGGAAGAGAATGCCATGTGGAATGAAACCTCCCGGAGAATGGGGCCTCCTTATGCAACCTTTGTGGTTCTGATTGAATGTGGGATGCTGCTGATGGTTCCCCTGGGCGGGATGTTCTTTCTGAAAGGCTCCCTGGCGGCCAGTGCATTTTTGCTGTTCGTCTATGTCGGCTCCATGTATCTGACGGAGATCCGGCCTTTACAGGAATTGGGGACAAACTTTGCGAATGTCCTGGGCGCCATTACCAAAACGAAAGAAATATTGGACGTTCCTGTTTATGAAGGTGGAATGGACTTCCCGGAAAACCATGATATTGAGCTTAAGAATGTACGTTTTTCCTACGATGGGAAAACGGATGTCCTGCAAGGCGTCAACCTCAAGATCAGGGATGGGGAACGCATGGCACTTGTGGGACAGTCCGGCGCGGGCAAGAGTACCGTGATTGAACTGATCTCCCGGTTTTATGATGTGCAGGAGGGGGAGGTGCTGATCGGCGGGATCAACGTGAATGAACTGAACTACGATACCATCCTGAAGAATATTGCCATTGTATTTCAAAAGACATTCCTTACTCGTGACAGTGTACTGGAAAATATCCGCATGGGTTCAGACGCCAGCCTGGAGGAAGTACGGGCTGCCGCCAGGGAGGCGCAGATTGATGACTTCATCATGTCGCTGCCGGATGGTTATGACACAAAGGTAGGCAGCTTCGGCTCCCGTTTCTCCGGTGGGGAAAAACAGCGGATTGCTATTGCAAGGGCGATCTTGAAAAATGCTCCCATCCTGATTCTGGACGAAGCGACAAGCGCCTCTGACCCGGAAAATCAGATGGAAATTGATAAGGCCATTCAGAACCTCTGCAAAGGCAGGACGGTCATTGTGGTAGCGCACAGGCTGAGCGCCTTGAAAATGTGCGACCGTGTGGCGGTGGTAGAGAATCATACGATCACCAGCGTCGGTACCCATGAGGAAGTGCGGAAAGAGAACGCTTATTATCGGAAAGCATGGGAGGACTACGAAACAGCGAGGGGAATTACTTATCAACTGGAAGGAGGCGGGCAGAATGAATCCAAATAACGTATGGAAGAAGAACCGGGAGTTTTATATTGGCGTTGCCGGGACTGTCCTGGAGGGGCTGTTCTCTGGTAGCCTGTTTATGCTGCTTTATTCCGTCATGCGGTTTTTATGGGACGGTCAGTTTGATATGAACCGTGTACTGGTCCTAACAGGTGTTATTGCATTTATCTTTCTGCTCCGTATTTTGATATACAGCTATGGCTATACCAAAGCACAGATCGGCGGCGCAAAAGTCAGTAAAAATATCCGCTTGTTTATGGGCGACCATCTCAAGCGTATCCCGCTTTCCCGGTTTACACAAGGGCAGACAGGCGATTATATCAACACCATTACCAGTGATGTAAATAACTATGAAAAAATTCTGACCCATAAGATCGGGGACATTGCAAAGAACTTTGCCCTGTCGCTGATGTTGATTGTTTTTGTGATGACGATCTACTTTCCAGCCGGGCTGATCCTCCTGATTGCCGACCTGCTTTTGATCCCCGGATTGTGGCTTTCTTTCCGGCAGGTAGCGAAGTATGGCAAAGAGAAGAACGATATTTGTGCAGAGAATGTCAGCAGCATTGTGGAGTATGTATCCGGTATCCAGACTTTCCGGGCCTATGGCGTTGGCGGTCTGAAAAACAAAACCGTGATCCATGCCATGCAGGAGTTTAGCAGGATCAGCTTTGTGTATGAAGCCAAGGTTCTCCCGATAGGTGCGGGATTTGGTATTTTGAGCTGGCTGTCCTGCCCAGTTGTGATCTGGACGGCCTATGGCCCCTGGGCAGCCGGAACTTTAGATACCGTGTCCTATCTTTTGATTTGTATGCTGCCTTTGTTCTGTGCGAAGCTGGCAAATTCCATTTTTGTAGACCTCACCAGCTATAAGAATCTGATGATCTCGAAAAATAAAATCATGGCTGTGATGAAGGAACCGGAAGAAACCGGCAGCATGGAGCCGCTACAGGCAGCCTCCCATGAGATTGTATTTGACCATGTGAACTTTTCTTATGTTCCCGGGGAACCGGTGTTAAAACAGGCTTCCTTTACTGTGCCGGATCAGAAGTTGACCGCCATTGTGGGGGATTCCGGCTCCGGCAAGTCTACCATCCTGAACCTGATTGCAAAATACTATGAAGTATCTGGCGGCACGATTTCCATAGGAGGCAGACCGATCAATCATGTAGCTGCGGAACGGGTATTAGACCAGATTTCTATGGTGGACCAAGATGTGTTCCTGTTTGATGATACAGTGCGGGAGAATATCCGCCATGCCCGTCCGGATGCTACGGACGCAGAAATTGAAGTGGCCTGCCGAGAGGCAAACTGTGACGGCTTTATCCGCAAGATGGAGAGGGGTTATGATACGCCGATTGGGGAAAATGGAAATCTCCTGTCCGGCGGCGAACGCCAGCGCCTTTCCATAGCACGTGCCATTTTGAAAAACAGCCCGATCCTGCTGCTTGACGAGGCGACGGCCTCCCTAGACATTGAGAATGAATTGGCGGTAAAGCAGGCGATTGCGAACCTACTGAAAGAGAAGAAAACCGTGGTGATGATCGCACATACCCTATCCATCGTAAAAAATGCCGATCAGATTCTGGTGGTTTCCGATGGTCGGATCACCGAAGCTGGTACACACGAAGAATTGTTAGCAAAGGATGGAAAGTACGCTGCCATGTGGAACGCAGAACAGCAGCTTTCCGCCTAAAAGGAGGCTACGATGAAGATTCATGCGTCCGGGGAGGATTATCTGGAGGCTGTGCTGATACTCCAAAAGAAGCAAGACATGGTCCGCTCCATTGACCTTGCCCGGCACATGGGCTTTAGCAAACCGAGTATCAGCCATGCGGTAGGCGTTTTGAAAAATGGAGGTTTTCTGACCGTGGATGATGATGGGTTCCTTCATCTGACCGTCATAGGTCGGGAGATTGCCGTGAAAATCTATGAACGCCATTTGTTTTTTATGGAGCAGTTTATCGCTGCTGGCGTCGATCAGGAAACAGCGGAACAAGACGCCTGCCGGATTGAACACGCCATCAGTGATACATCTTTCCGAAAGCTGAAGGAGAAAGTACAAGGAACCGATTAGCGCACATCGGCTCCGCTCTGCTCTGCATAATAAGTTATCTGCCCCGTCCGGGGAAAGAAAAAAACCGTTGACTGGGGCAGATAATTTCGTGCGCTATTTTAAGGTTTGAACTCAATCGGCGGTTTTGAAGGACAATTTCAGAGCCGCCGTTTCTTTGCGTTTACACAAACTAATGACGACTTGCAGGGACACGGTAGCCGCTTGGAGGTTAATTTGCCGTGTCTCTTTTGCTTTTTCAAAGCTCCCATGATCTACATCAATTAAAAAAAGCATTGCCCCTCCTCCGGGCAAGTATAGCATTGCATCGGCATTATCGTTCCATGTGATTCAGCATAATAATGACTGTTCTTGGTGCGCCAGTTTCCCATTGCGGGAATCTGGCGTTTTTTGTTGCCTTTTTTTCGGAGATAATCCGGCTGTATACCGGTGTCGTTCCCCACCTCCATTCGATTCACTCGTCAATCACCCGTGAATCGAATGGAGGTACATAATGAAGAAAATTAACCTTCGGGAACTTTATCCTGATGTTTATACAACAGACTTTTTTGTAGATGTGACAGAGGAAGTAATGGAGACTATTCGAGCAGCTGAACGTGCGGAGGCTGCGTATGAGCGAAAGATGTATCGTTATAAAGCACAGTATTCTCTGGATTGCGAGAATGGCATTGAAAATGCGGTGCTGTTGAAGCCGAAAACACCGGAGATGATTCTGGAGGAAAAACAGCTTCAGGAGCAGGTCTATTCTGCTGTGATGAATTTACCGGAAAAACAGGCAAAGAGGATTTATGCCCGATATTACCTGGGAATGACGGTAAATGAAATTGCCGGGGTAGAAGGTGTAGACCCAAGCCGTGTCCGAGACAGTATCCGGCGCGGCTTAAAGCAGCTCGGAAAATATTTTTGATAAAGTTTCGTTTGATGCGCCTGTTTTTTGCCTTTTTTGTCAGTGTTAATAAGAAGGACAAGTTTTCCCCCTTCATCTGCACATTGACAATCGAATAGACAGCACAACAGGTACATAAACCCATGTATGAGCGAATATGAAACGCCGCGAGGATGGAGCAGTCAGGGAGGTGATGAAAGCACTGCTTCGGAGCGATCTACGATTTCATAAAAGAATGGTGGCAGATTTGGCGCGATGACTACATGGGGGCTTAAAGATACTTCCTCACGGCCCGCCAAAGACTTGGGGGGAACCCTGCGGCACACGTTACGAACGATGCTGCGGAGTTATGACATCCGCGCCAGCGGAGACCTATTGTGTTCCCATCGTCAGGGGGCGTGGCAAATGTGACGAAAGCTGAGAAATATAAATAGGAAGCGTTTGCCGCTTTCTGTTCAAAATCAGATACCATGCGCTGGTGGTTTCGGCTGCCAGCGTATTCATGTGATTTTGAACAAACACGATGACAAACTTGACGGATTGGAGGAAATATGCTTTATGGAAAAACTTATTACGCGAAAAGAAGCAGCAGAAATTTTGGGTATCAGCATTGCAACGCTGGACGCGGCCCGTAACAATGGCCTTATTTCTTATGTGCAATATGTGCAGAATGGCTGTGTGTACTTTACCTCGGCGGGCCTTCAGGAGTATATCGCAAAATGCACCCACAGAGCAAAGCCAGCAGAAAAGAACGCAACATATCGTAAACCTCGCAGAGCTGGAGTGTGAGCCGGTCCGTATCCTTGTCGAAATCATAATGGTCTGATAAAACATAGATACAGCACTGGAGTATATTCTTAGGAGGTGGAGGAATTGGCAAATAGGAAAATAATGCTTCCTCAATATGGCACAGTTATGAAAAGAGGTGTCCTATATTATAGGACCAGAATCAAAGACGCGAATGGTAAGCTCGTAGCTATCTACGCAAAAACACCTGAAGAACTATACAACAAAGAAACGCTTGCGTTGGAACAGATTGAGAATGCCACTTTTCATCGGAAAACGCCCACAGTTGCAGAGTATTGTGAAAAGTGGCTGCTGATGCAGTCGGTTCATGTACGAGCTACTACTTTGACGGATTACACCTCAAAGGTCAGGCGGCATATTATAGCGGAATTGGGAGATAAACGGATGGGTGAGGTTAGCCTGGATGATATTCAGCTTGCCCTTGTTCCGGTTTCCAAAAAATCTGCATCGGTTTATAAATCTGTGGTAATCCTTTACAAATCTATCTTTCGCGCAGCGATGGAAAGCAGGATTATTGACCACAACCCAACGATTTATCTGACAACAAAAGGTGGCGGTGTTCCACAAGAGGATCGTCAGGCTTTGACAGATGAACAGGTGGAGCGCCTTTTGGATGCTATCCGAGATTTGCCGCCTTATGTCTTTGTCATGATTGGTTTATATGCAGGGCTACGCCGGGAAGAAATTCTTGCTCTGCAATGGGATTCAGTATATCTGGATACGGATACTCCATATCTGACGGTAAGACGGGCATGGCACACCGAACATAACAGACCGGTGATTTCGGATGAATTGAAAACCAAGGCTGCGGAGAGAAAGATCCCCCTTCCTGTTTGCTTGGCTGAGTGTTTGAAAGCAGCAAAGGAAACTTCGACTTCGGAGTATGTGGTTTCAAACCGGGATGGCGAACCGCTGTCCTACACGCAGTTTAAGCGACTTTGGCAGTATATTGTTACGAGGACGGTCAAGGAGCGGAGCTATTATCGGTATGAAGATGGAAAAAGAGTAAAGCATACTGTCACACCTGTCTTGGGAGAAAAGGCTGCTCATAACGGAAAAGTGGTTTACAGTCTGGACTTTGAAGTAACACCCCATCAGCTGCGGCATACTTACATTACCAATCTCATTCATGCATCGGTAGATCCCAAAACGGTTCAATACCTGGCAGGCCATGAAAGCAGCAAGATTACCATGGACATTTATGCAAAGGTTAAGTACAACAGACCAGATGAGCTGGTCAGATCAATGAACTGTGCGTTTGCAAGCTGGGATGCAGTACAGTAATAACAAATAGGAAATGAAGCAGGAGCGAGGCAAGGATGTCTCGCTCTTTGTTTTACCTCAGCCGTATCTTTGATTAAATCGAGGCTTTCTGATAAAAAGAGAGTGTAGATACGGAGACTACACATTATCAAGAAAGGACGATCAAAGATGGCAAAAAAGAAAACACAGATCCCGAAGTACGGGACCATTACATTGAAAGGAATCCAGTATTACAGAACCAGGATTACGGATGCAGATGGCAAAGAGTTGAGTTTGTATGCCGCAACTTGTGAAGAATTGTATGAGAAGCAGTTAGAGGCCCGGAAGCAGGTGGAAGAAATTATCTTTCACCGGCAGCACCCGACAGTAGCCGAGTATGGAGAGAAGTGGCTGCTGATGCAGTCGGCAAAGGTGTCTGCGTCTACACTCAGAGGTTATACGAGGGATATGACAAACTATATCATAAAACCTCTGGGAGAGATGTATATGGAAGAAGTGACCGCTGACGATATTCGGCTGGCGCTTGTTCCATTGTCAAAGAAATCGGAAGGCTTATACAATAAGGTCAATATGCTACTCAAGTGCATTTTTTATGCGGCAGAGAGAAACCAAATTCTTGAACACAATCCCTGTGCGGGAATATCCGGTAAAGGCGGAAAACCGACAAAAAAGAAGGAGGCATTGACAGATCAGCAGGTAGCCGTGCTTTTGGATACAGTCAAGGGGCTTCCTCCATATTTGTTTATTATGCTCGGTTTGTATTCCGGTCTGCGTCGGGAAGAAATTCTTGCACTGCAATGGGATTGTGTATTTCTGGACGAGGATACACCTTATCTATCGGTGAGGCGGGCATGGCGTACAGAGCATAACAGACCCGTGGTTTCTACGGTGCTAAAGACTCCGGCGGCAAAAAGGGATATTCCGATACCGAAGTGTTTGGTGGATTGTCTGAGAGAAACGAAAGAAAATTCCATATCAGATTATGTGATTGCTGACAGCAAAGGAGAGCCGCTGGCTGCTTCGCAGTTTCAAAGAGTGTGGCAGTATGTCGTTGTCCGCTCCACTAAGCCCCGGAACTATTATAAGTATGTGAATGGGCAGAGCATCAAATACACGGTTACCCCAACGCTGGGCATGACCCAGAAAAATCAACCCAAAATCAGATATACGCTGGACTTTGATGTAACCCCGCATCAGCTGCGGCACACTTACATTACCAATCTTCTCTATGCTGGTGTTGATCCAAAGACCGTCCAATACCTTGCCGGACACGAAAACAGCAAAACAACTATGGACATCTATGCAAAAGTGAAGTACAATAAACCAGAGGAGCTGTTTGGGGTAGTAAATGGTGCGTTTCATCAGGCTATTGCTGAATGAAAAAAGGCCGTTTTTTATGGTCCGCACACCGGATAACTGAGAGGCAGAAAGCCGGAAAAGCCCGGAGTATCAAGGGAAAACAGCTCAAAAACTCGCGCAATACGGTCTCAAAGCAGCTCGTCGCGCTCCGCAGTTCAGCAAGCGCTGATTATCAGCAGTATTTGCGAACCTTTCAGAACGCTTCACGGCTTTTTTGCGCGACTGTGTGCAGAAAATCGGAAGTGTCTGAAGCCGTGGAATGCAGCAAATCGCTTTGGGGCTTGCTGAAAAAGCAGCACACAATAAGCGAATATGCAGCAGACTTCCACAGCGCCATAAGTCTTATCGCAGGAGATGTTTTCCGCAAGGAGAATGTCTCCTGCTTTTTATTTGTAAAAAAGAAAGCCTTACACTGGACAAATCATGTTGATGCCATCAATGAGTGTCTGAATGTCCAAGTGGGTGTACACGCGCTCTGTCAGGCTCATAGCGCCGGAATGACCGGCAATCTTCTTTTGAATGGTAGGAGCAACCCTGGCATCGGCCATCATGGAAATGCAGGTATGGCGTGTGTCGTGGGGCGTGTGCTTCATGTCGTATTCTTCCATCAGCGGATCCCAATAGGTGTCGCAGTAGTTGAAGTAGTCAAGGTGCTGCCCCTCGGTAGTGCAGAGCAGATATTCGCAAGGAGAGCGCTCGAACCACGCTTCGTAGAATGGCAGCAGTTTGTCGGCAATCGGCACTTTGCGGACGCCGTTTTCGGTTTTGGCAGCAACTACATCAAAGTACTGTTCTTTCAGGTGGACATTCTCTTTCTTCAAATCGAGAAATTCCGAGATGCGGCAGGCATTGTAATTCAGCATCAAAATGATTTGGCAGTAAGGATTAGCCTCGTGCGCCCAAAGTCTTGCCAACTCGTCTTTGCTGAAGATGTTACGGTCGCGCTTGTTGGGGTTCTTGTTACGGTAGCCTGTCAGATCAACATACTGCGAATAATCTTTGTTGCAGATGTCGTTCTTCATGGCGTATTCGTACACTTGATTGAATAAGCCCTTTAACTTTTTGAGTGTGGGATAATTTTTGCCACAGGTGTCAACTACAAGCTGCAAATCACAGAGTTTGATCTCGCGGAAAGGCTTGTCATACAAGATACCACAGACCTTGTAGGAAGCCGTGTAGCCCTTTGCATTGGAGTCGGATATGATGGGATACTTATACTTTGACCAGCGCTCGTAGACCTCGGAAAAGGTGACTTTAGCAACATTAACATCATAGGGATTCTGATTGTATTCAGCCAGCATTCTCAGACCCTCGGCGCGGGTTTCGGCATAGCCGATAATCTGAAAATCCTGAATCTGCCTGCCTTTGGTCTCGTCTAAATGCCAGCCGATGGTTTTGCGTACCATGTAAGGTTTTCTGCGTTTTCCGGACATTTTAACTACGCTGCCGTAGCCATTGGGTAATCTCATGTTATTATCAAACTTCCTTTCGCTCAGGCACATTCTATGATAAAGAGGAATGACCTCTTATCAACATTATTTCAGACTGTCCAACTGTTCCTTGGTCATATTCTTTAATTCTGCCATGTCGTATTTGCTTAAATCGGCAGTGTACAAGGGTTTGTCGGTCAATGGTTTGTTGGCATATTGTGCGATTTTTTCATTTGTGAAGCCGGTAAGACGGCTGGGGTCATGCCAGTACTCCTCACTCCAAGAGCGTTCAAAAGAAAACTGTTCCAGCAAAAAGCAGAGCGTTTCGTTCAGAGTGGCATCCGGGTCTGTGGCGCGGAATTTCAGTGAAGCGGTAAAATTGCCGTCATCACAGCGCTCGTGGGTAATGTCAATGTCGAAGTGAAGTTCTTGCTTCTTGTTTAACTCATAAAGTACAGTAACCACATCGGCAAGGGTATTCAGCTTGATTTGCGGCTCGCTTACGCCCAGCAGATATGCGGGCGTTACGCCTAAAGCGTGTGCGATAGTGGTTACAGTATCCAGTAAAATCCGGCTTTCGCCGCTTTCGTAGCTTTGCACGGTGCGCAGACTTTTCCCTAAAAGCTGTGCAAGCTGGGTTTGTGTCAGATTCTTTTCTGAGCGGACAGCCTTGATTCGCTGCCCGATTTGTTCATTTGTAAGATTCATGGCTTCTCACCTCGCCTTAATACTACCATACACATGCGAAGAAATCAAGCATGTTTGAAAATTAATACGCAAATAATTTGCGCATACAATATTGACATATGCAATAATGCTGCGTATAATGAAATTGCTGAAAGGCAATCACAAGCAGAGGGAGGTGTAAGAAATGGTTGAGAGGCAGACCTATACGGCAATGCCGGCTTTTACCGGCAGAAATGTGCCTGTAACGGAAATTGCAAAAGCTATGCACAAGGACGCGCAGTATGTAAGAGTTGGCTTACAGCAGGGCGCATTCAAGTTTGGCTATGCAATCAAGCTGGACGGATCAAATGAGTATAACTATTACTGCCCTGACCGCAAGGTTTGGGAAGAAATCGGCTATTTCAATGCCGAGGGAAAAAGTTGAACAACAAAAAGAGCGTTTACCCGTGCAGGGGTAAACGCTCCCGATGAAAGACAGTACCAACAGCGGCTGCTGTGTGTAACTATCAGGCACCACTGATATTCTACCACAGCGGCCGCCATTTTTGAAGAAGAAAGTGGGGCTTATGCAAAGAAATCATGTAAAGCTGATCTCTATGGATACAATTCCGATAGAGGCAGTAAAATGGCTGCTGTATCCGTTTATCCCGCTGGGGAAAATCACAATTTTACAGGGCGACCCTGGCGAGGGAAAAACCACACTGGCGCTGCAAATCATCGCAGCGCTGACAACCGGCAAGCCTGTGTGGGAGGGAGCGCCGCCAATGGAGCCGGTCAATGTCATTTATCAGACGGCAGAGGACGGTCTATCCGATACCATCAAGCCGCGCCTTGTGGCAGCGGGCGCAGATTGTGCAAGGGTGATGGTAATTGACGATTTCGACAGGGTGCTGACACTGGACGATGACCGGCTGGAACAGGCAATAGAACAAACCGGCGCACGGTTGGTGGTGCTGGATCCGATTCAAGGATACATCGGTGCAAGCGTGGATATGCACCGCGCAAATGAAATCAGACCACTGATGTACAGAATTGCAAAGCTGGCTGAAAAGTATGGATGTGCTATTCTCCTGATTGGGCACATGAACAAGAACAGCGGCGAGAAATCCAGCTATCGAGGGTTAGGGTCTATTGATTTTCAGGCGGCTGCAAGGAGTGTGCTGGTAGTAGGGCGTATCAAAGATGACCCCACATTGCGTGTTGTCTGCCCGGCAAAAAGCTCACTGGCCCCGGAGGGCGGGGCTGTTGCCTTTCGTTTTGACCCAGAGCAGGGCTTTCAATGGGCAGGACCGTATGACATCAGTGTGGACGAACTGCTTTCCGGCAGCAGCCGAGGGCATAAGCTGCGCGAGGCGCAGAGCTTTCTGAAAGAAGTATTGGCGGACGGCCCGCTGCCGCAAACAGAGATTGAAGCAGCCGCACAACAGGCAGGGATACGCCCCAAGACCTTGCGCAATGCCCGGAACGAATTGGGAGTGACCTCGACCAAAGTCAGTAAACAGTGGGTATGGGCGCTGCCCGAACCATAAAAGAAGAAGGCAAGATGCCCTTATCTTTAGGAACAGGGCATCTTGCCTTCTTGATGGAAAATTGCTTTTTCAGATGGCTTATACTGCGCTGCAGTAAGGCGGCACAGTACGAGCAAGCACGGCATTGTGATATCACAATATCAAAACGCCCTTGTTAGGGGGTACCCTAAGACCCCAACAAATTTACTAAAGGTATATTTAATAGCCATAATGGAAAGTGTTATTAACATTAAAAATTTTATGGAAAACCTGCGAAGCCTAATCTAGATGAAAATGGCGACAGCAGAAGATATTGTCATTTACAGAAGTGCTTGATTTGTTTCGTTTAAGCGAATATAATTATAATGGGTTTATATAATTTGCGAGGTGGTTCCTATGAATGGATATATTACAGTTCAAGAAGCGGCTGAAAAATGGAAAATTACGCCGCGTCAAGTGCAAGTGCTGTGTAAGGAAAATCGTATTGAAGGAGCTACTCGGATGAGCCGTATTTGGATTATCCCTGAAAATGCAGTAAAGCCAACAAATGGTAAGAGAAAGGCAGTTTATAACAATGACTAACCTGACTGAATTGCAGAGCCTTGTAAATCGTTTTCATAGCAATATTGAATTTTATAAAAACACAAAGAATGCATACAATGAACATTCATGTCGGATTGAATACATTGATCCCCTGCTAAAGCTGCTGGGATGGGATGTCGCAAATGAAAAAGGCTTGGCACCTCAGTATCGAGAGATTATTGCAGAAAATTATTCAACCAAAACTGACCGACCAGATTATACGGTTACGCTCAGGGGTGTACCGAAATTTTTTGTGGAAGCGAAAAAGCCAGCGGTAGATATTACTAGAGATGCTGCCCCTGCGATTCAAACAAGAAAGTACGGCTGGAATGCAAAGCATAGACTAGCAGTTCTTACAAATTTTGAATATCTTGCAATTTATGATACCTGCCATATTGCCCACGAAGGTGACGGATGCGCGGTCGCTAGATATCGTTTGTACCATTATACTGAGTATGTAGAAAAATTTGAAGAAATAAGCGGACTGATTTCGAGGAATACGGTTTATTCCGGTGATTTTGATGCTTACTTAGATGCGAATTTCCCGGCAACTGGTGGGCAAACTCAGCAAGTAGATATGTTGTTCCTTTCTCAAATCAATGAATGGCGTATAGCACTTAGTAACGAATTGTATTCGCAGGGTGGTCGCTATGCATCTTTGGAAGTCCTAAATGATGTGGTACAGGAGTTTATTAATCAGATTGTTTTCCTTAGAATCTGTGAAGACAAGAATCTTCCATTGTACCATAAGCTAAAAGACACCATTACAGACACCGCTCAGTTGAAGACTAAACTGGAGGAACTATTCCGATCTGCTGACAGGCGTTATAATTCGGGAATGTTCTCTGGCGAGGATATTATTTTTGATCTTTCCAGTGAAGTTATAAAAAATATGATAGAGGCTCTGTATTATCCTCAAAGTCCGTATCTATTTAACATTATTGAACCTAATATGCTCGGAAAAATTTACGAAATGTTTTTAACTGAGCAATTGGAGTTACTAGAAAATAATACGATTGGCCTTGGAAAAAAGAAAGCATGCCAAAATAGATCCGTTGTCACTACACCTACAGAAATCGTTAAATATATGGTTGACAAGACTCTCGCCAAGGTGTGTGCCGGAAAAACGCCATCTGAGATTTTGAATATCAGTATCGCTGATATTGCCTGTGGATCAGGAATTTTCTTGGAAGAAGCATTTGCCTTTTTACAGGATTACTGTGTGCAATGGTATATCCGTAATGGGCAAGTGAATCATTTGATTGAAACGGGTGTTGACTTATATAAGTTGCCAATTCAAGAGAAAAAAGCTATTCTTTGTTCTTGTATTTATGGCATTGATATTGACACTCATGCGGTTGAAGTGGCAAAATTTTCTTTATTAATAAAATTAATTGAAGGAGAAACCGAGCCATCGGTAGCAGAAGCGGTTCCAATCCTTCCTAATCTGGATGACAATATTCGATTTGGGAACTCACTTGTTAGTGAAAATGAATTGAACGGAATTAGTGACGTAGACGATCAGATGATTGATATTGCTCCGCTTAATTGGGACATGATTAATAATGGTAGTGGCTTTGATGCAATTATTGGAAATCCTCCGTATGTGAATACAGAAGGAATGCATATGCTATTGCCGAGTGCAGAAGTGGATATATACAAAAAGAAATATAAAACATCATATAAGCAATTTGATAAATATTTTATTTTCATAGAACAAGCGATCAACAAAATTAATGAAAATGGCTTGGTATGTTATATTGTTCCAAATAAATTTTTTAAGGTTGGTGCTGGTGAAAAGCTGCGTGGTCTGATTGCTAGAGAACAGATGCTCGTTAGCCTAGATGACTTTGGCGATGCGCAATTATTTGAAGACAAGACAATATACAGTTCAATCATTTTGCTTTCTAAAAAGAAGCAAGCCACTTTTGTTTATAGCAGCGTTGAGTCTACTAATAAACTATGGGCGGGCGAAGAAGTAAGTTCTATTGAACTAAATTCTTCTGTGTTGAATAAATTGCCGTGGAGACTAACAACAGACTTAGAGTTTTTAGCAATGCTTCAAAAGCTGGATGAAGTGTCCGTTCCAATCACAAAGCATGCAGAAATCTTCAATGGAATTCAAACGAGTGCAGAAAGACCAACGCCTATATACTGGTTCTCAGCAGATGACATCGTGACAGAATATGCTGATGCCATTGAAATTAGTAGAGACGGTAACAACTATACAATAGAAAAAGCTTTGTTACGTCCATATTTTAAGCCGACCAAGAAGGCGGAAAAGGACGGAATTCATATAGCATTCTTACAACCGATAAGCAAATTATCTTTCCTTATGACAGCAATGGACAGTTAATAAGTATAGATGAAATGAAAAATAAATATCCGGGAACATATGCATATTTCTTAGCACATTATGATCGGCTGGTTCCCAAATGTGTTTCCCCAAATGGAACTCGTGATGTTCAAAATGCGACATCAGATACATGGTATCAGTATGGAAGAACGCAAGCGTTAACCGCTTTTATCAATACGCCTAAATTGATAGTGGGGGTATTAAGCAAAGAACCCATGTATGTGATGGATACGAATGATATGCTGATTGCATCGGGCGGTACGGCTGGATATTGTGCGGTTAGCAAGAAAGAAGGCAGTCCGTATGAACTTGAGTATATTCAGGCATGGTTGTCAAACCCTATTACGGAGCGAATCTTAGAGATTGTTGGTAGTGATTTTGAAGGTGGATTTACAGCGCGGGGTACCTTCGTCCTTTCTACACTTCCGTTTGTAGAATTGGATTTTGCAGTAGCAGAACAAAAAGCTATCCATGATAGAGTAGTAGCAGCAAGTCGAGAAATATATGAAATCAACGATGCATTGTCTGATCGCCCAGCAAAACGCACTGTGATTTTGTTGCAAAGGCAAAAAGATATGCTTATTTCGGAAATTCAGGAATTGATCAGTCGAGTGTATAGGCTTGATTATTAGGAGAGGTATGACTAATGAGGCTAAAAAAAGATAGTACAGAACAAAAATTAAGGGGAGCATATTATACGCCATTGCAACTTGCAGATGCTATGGTAGGTCTTTTTGCATCCGAAAATATTTGTAGTGTACTCGAACCAAGTTGTGGTGACGGCGTATTTTTAGATAGCCTCAATGATACGGGGATGATTGACAGAATCTCTATTATTCAAGCGGTTGAAATTGAAAAAGACGAGGCAGAAAAAGTACAAATCCGATATGCAGACAAGAAAAATGTTGAGGTGTGCAACGAGGATTTCTTTGACTTTTTTAAGCGGGTGCAAGGAAAAAAATCTTATGATTTAATTTTAGGTAATCCTCCCTATATTCGATACCAATATCTAAAAGAGCGTCAGAGAGAAATTCAATCTCAAATACTAACGGATAACGGAATGAAAGCAAACAAATTAATTAATGCATGGGTAGCCTTCATGGTTGCGTGTGTTCAGTTGCTTTCCGAACACGGGAAGATTGCTTTTGTTATTCCTGCTGAGATTTTACAAGTGGCATATGCAGAAGATTTGCGATTGTATTTGTCCAACTATCTTGCAAAAATCACACTAATCACATTCGAACAGCTCGTTTTTCCGGGAATTGAACAAGAGGTTGTCGTGTTCATTGGTGAAAAGGATGAATGCGAGAAGGGCATTCGCATAATTGAAATGGAAAATCTAGAGGATTTTAAGATTTTAGACATTCAAAAGAATGGCTTTCAAAGGGTGCCGCATGCAAAAGAAAAGTGGACAAAATATTTTGTAAGCGCTGATGAAATGCAACTGATTCAACAATTTCGAACAGATAAGCGATTTGCAAAATTTGCCGACTATGGTCTTATCAATGTGGGCATCACGACAGGAAATAATAGGTATTTCTCGATTACAGAAGAAACATCCCAAAAATACCAGTTAGAACCCGCCACTCTTCCGTTGATTGGGCGAAGCTCTCATGCGCACGGAATATATTTCACAGAAACCGATTGGAATATCAATAAGCAAAATGGAAAAAGAGCTCGACTAATAAATTTTCCGGATATTCCATTTGAGGATTATGCTGATGGCTATAAGAAATATATAGAGTTTGGTGAGCAAAATAAAGAGAATGAAGGCTATAAATGTTCCATTAGAGATCGATGGTATATTGTTCCTTCAGTATGGATTCCTGATGCGTTCTTCTTGAGGCGAAATAATCTTTATCCTAAGTTTGTTCTTAATCGTTGCGGCGCAGTTTCGACTGATACTATGCATAGAATAAAATTTAATGCAGATGTAGAACCGGAAAATATTCTTTTGGCGTATTACAATAGTGTCTCTTTTGCTTTTACAGAAATATGCGGTAGAAGCTATGGCGGAGGAGTACTTGAAATTCTTCCGGGGGAGATGGGTAACATTCTTTTACCTAAAATTGAGCATATTGATTTAGAACAGCGAAAAAAAATTCTTGAAGAAATTGATGCAATTGTTCGTAGCGATGAAAACATAGAAAAGGCACTTGACCTTGTTGATCAAGAAATTTTGGTTGATTTGTTAAAAGTAGAACCGAGTATTTGCAAACAATTTAGAATGATATGGAAAAAGATGCAGAAACGCAGATTGGGGCGAGGGTAAAACGAACATATGCTACGTTAAATTCAAATGAATGGAGGAGAAGAAATTATGGAATGGAGCGCGTGTATGAGTTTGCTCCAAGGATATTTAGAAAATAGCCCTTTGATAGTTTTAGGTTCAGGAGCATCTATGCCATATGAGCTTCCTTCAATGAGTGGGCTTGCGGAAAAAATACGAAAATCTGATATTGTCATCGCTGATCCCAATTATAGTCCTTTTTGTGCGGCAGTGGATAGTTTGGGGTTAGAAGGGGCTATAGATACAGTAAGCCTTCTTCCTGAAACCTTAAAAGAAATTCGAAAAGTGGTTTGGGAAACGGTTAATGAAAAGGATTTTTGCTATTTTGATAAATATCCCACGGTTCCTCCGAAAGCGTTAATGGAGTTAATTGGAAAGGTACTTGCTCCTACGCCCAATAAGGCTACTATTGTGACTACAAATTACGATAGATTAGCAGAATATGCTGCTGATGGGATTGGAGCAACGATAGTCACAGGATTTGAAGGTTCTTTGATAAAGAAATTAGAGCTTCCTTCAAGCCCGCTAAAAATAAAACGGGCGCGGGCGCGTGAAAGAGTTGTTGATATTTGGAAAGTACATGGTTCACTTGATTGGTTTACAGCTCCAGATGGAACATTTGTGTCATTTCCGTTTACTCGAACAATTCCTGATGATTTTCAACCATTGATTGTTCCGCCCGGTAAGGAAAAATACAGTAGTACGCATGATGAACCATATCGAACTGTTATTGCTGAGGCAGACAATGCCTTTGTGCAGGCAGGGGCGTATTTGTGCATTGGTTATGGATTTAACGACGAACATATACAGCCAAAGCTTTTAGCGCAAATTTCTAAAGGAAAACCTATTGTTATCCTTGCCAGAACAATGACTCCGGCCTGCAAAAGGCATATTGTAGAGGCAGGAATAAGCAAGTATCTTGTTTTTGAATTCTTGGATTCCAATCATACAAAAGTATATGGAAATAGTTGGGAGGAAACATACGAGGGTCAATATTGGCTCTTGGACAACTTTATGAAGATTTGGTGAGGAGGGATAGTGTGGGCATCTTTGAATTCGCGCCAGACGAACTGCTTGGAACGGTTGAAAGTGTAGATACAGCAACTGTGATAGTAAAAATTGAGAATGAGGATAAATTACGCGGATTACAAGTAAATCATTTGATTTCCATTCAAAGTTCAAAAATAGGACAACACTTAATAGGTTTGGTGTCAAAAATAATACGAAAATCTGTATATAGTGAGCCAATCAATGATTTGTCTCTAGATACTAGCTTTAATATCGTTAAAGTAATTTTAATAGGAACGCATTTTGATAGAAATGCAGGAAAAGAGAATGTCTTTCGCCGATCCTTATCTACAATACCAACTATAAATGCAGAATGCTATCTTATTCATGGAGATAGATTAAAACGTTTTATGCAAACAGTATCCTCCGTCCCAGAAGGGGAAGATGCAGTTAGCCTGAAAATTGGGAACTACTCTATTGATGAAGATGCTACGGCTTGGCTCAATGGAAATAAGCTGTTTCAGCGTCATGCTGTAATTGTTGGTAGTACAGGTTCGGGAAAGTCATGGTGTGTAGCTACGATACTTGAACAGATTGCTGCTCTCAAATCGGCGGATGCGATATTATTTGATATTCATGGCGAATACGCTACTTTGCAGGGAGAGCCATTTACACATCTTAAAGTGGCAGGGCCTAATGATGCGATAGAGGAGGGAGTGCTTTTTCTCCCTTATTGGTTGCTTACATATGAAGAAATGCTATCGCTCATGCTTGATCGGAGTGATAACAATGCGCCTAACCAAGCCATGATGTTCAGTAGTGCAGTTATTCAAGGAAAAAAGCAATTTTTGAAGGATGAGGGAAAAGCAGAAATGGAAGCCAATATTACATTGGACAGCCCAATTCCTTACAACCTTGACACATTACTTGCGTCTCTGAAATCAAAAGATGAGGAAATGGTACCTGGCGCTAAAACTGAAAAGCAAGGCCCATATTTTGGAAAGCTTACACGCTTTATTCAGCGCCTAGAAAGCAAGCAGAAAGATAAAAGATTGAATTTTATGTTCGCTTCGGAGGAAAACTTGCTTAACTATGATTATATGAGTGAACTTTGCTGCAAACTAATGAGACCTTCTGTTAAAGGTAAGAAAGGTGTCAAAATTATAGATTTTTCTGAGGTGCCATCAGATATTCTTCCTCTGATAGTGTCTCTTATTGCACGAGTGATTTTTTCCGTTCAACAGTGGACAATGGTCGAACACAGGCACCCTATAGCTCTTTTTTGTGATGAGGCTCATTTGTATATCCCCGCTAATACAGAAAAAAGTGTCGATGATACTAGCTTGGTGACTTTTGAGCGAATTTCTAAAGAAGGAAGAAAATATGGTGTTGGCCTAGTTGTAATTTCGCAGCGCCCGTCAGAGGTAAACCGTACGGTATTGAGCCAGAGTAACAACTTTATTGCTATGCGCCTTACAAATGCGGACGATCAATCTGTTGTAAAGCGACTTTTGCCGGATAGTTTGGGTGACTATGCGGAAATGCTACCGATTTTAGATGTCGGAGAAGCACTTGTTGTTGGAGACGCGAGTTTGTTACCAAGCAGAATTCGTATTACACCACCGAATATGAAGCCTCGAAGCGCAACAATTGATTTTTGGGATGAGTGGTCTAAAGATTCTACTATGGTGGATATTAGCAGCGCAATAGAAGCACTGAGGAAACAATCAAAATTATAGCAGACATTCTAATAGGTAGTACAATCAAACACATCAAGGAGTATGCGGAATTGTTGTGAAGACGACATATAGGTTGCAGTAAATGGCAGAGAATAGGGTATACTAAAATTGACCAGATAAAAGAAAATTACAATAAGGAAGGGGGTTGGGGCTTTCCCAACAAGTGGGCGTTTGGTGTACCAAATGCCGTGCTTGCTCGTACTGTACGGGGCGTTTGCAGTTAATCGGGAATCGCTGCTGATGATGCTAATAATAAAAAATCGGATGCCCTCACCGTAGCCAGGGCATCCGACAATTCTCAAATTAGCAATAGATTAGATCATGCATAACCGTTTCTTCGGCAATATTCTTGAATGAATTCATCTTTTGCACCCACAAAATGGGATTTGAAAGTTTTACCGATTCGTCAAACTGTTCGCTACGGATAAGCTGCTGCGCGATTTGTTCCACCACTTCATGGGCCTGTTGGTTAATCTCGTTTAGGTGAGCATTGAGAAAATGACCTTGTAGCAAAGCCTGATATAGTGTAGGCTTGTTTTCTTTCAGATAGCGCAGCCGCAGACTGCCGTATTTTCCAAACTGTGCAGGCTCGCCCGCAGTTAAAACACTAAAATCAAATTCATTCATAATCGAATCCTCCGATTTAATTTAGGTGTGCCTTGCAACCCCGCAATTCTTTCCATCGCCCTGAGCTGCCATGGGTAAGAAGCACAAAAGAAGCAAGGCACATAGTTGATTTTTGTTATAAGTGCGGCTATTTTGTCAAAAGACTTGCAAAACTTACGATTTTGTGTTATTATTTCAATCCGAAAACGCAAAGACTGAAATGTAAATAACACATCCTCTGCGCCGCATAAGTTCAGCAAGCGCTGATTTCTGCTGCGCAGCAAAAGCTTTATCCCACAGCATTTATGGCGTCGGTCCTTGTGGGCCGGCGCCTTTTCTATGGCAAAAAAGGAGGCTTTTCATGGCCTTATCCGTAAAAACAAGGGAACATATCCGCCGCTGGGCGGCGCTGGCGGGCCCCAAGTGGGGGGCACTGCTGGGCGGGGCGGCAGCGCTGGCAGCGGCCATCACGTTTACCGGGTCGGCGCTGCACTTTACCACCGTCGCCGATACCCACGGCGATACCGTGCGCATTTTGACGGCAGCCACCGATCTGGCTGCCGTTCTGCAGCAGTCCGGCACGCCGCCGCTGGGCGAGCACGACGAAGCCGTCTGGTCCCAGACTGAGGACGGGGAGCGGCTGGACGTCCTGCGCGCCTATACGGTGCCGGTCACGGCGGACGGCGCAGTGCAGGAGCTGACCGTCACCGGCACGCACACAACGGCGGAGCTGCTTGAGCGCGCCGGGCTGACCTACACGGCGGACGACCTGCTGACCCCCGCTGCGGATGAAATCGTCCCCGAGGGCAGCGGCATCACGGTGCAGCGCGTTACCTACAACGAGTACACTGTCGATGAGATCGTCCCCACCGAGATTGAGGAGATCCCGACGAGCCTGTTCTACCGCAAGCAGAGCAAGGTCATGACCCTGGAGGAGGGACACGATGGGCAGGACACCGTTGTCTACCGCGAGAAGTGGATTGACGGCGAGTGGGCCGAGACGAATGAGGTCGAGCGTGTGAATGAGGCCGAGATGGTGCCCACCGTGCAGAAAATTTACGGCGAGCAGGTTCCCGTTTCCGGCTTTGTCGGGCCGGATGTGGTCGATGGCGTACCCGTCGAGGGCGTCGCCGCAACCTATACGGGGCAGCGTGCCACGGGCTATTCCGCCTCCGCCACGGCCAAGGGTGCCAGCGGGCGCCGACTGACCTACGGCACAGTGGCCATCAATCCGGGCGTCATACCTTATGGCTCTCTGCTGTACATCACCAGCGACGATGGAAAGTTCGTCTATGGCTACGCCTACGCCGCCGACACCGGCACGGCTCTGGTGCAGGGAAAGGCTTTCATTGATCTGTACTATGAGACGTACGAGGAGTCAGTGGAGAGCGCGGTTATCCCTGTCACGGTCTACGTGCTGGATGACGAGACTGCCGCCCGGTATAAAGAGCAGAACGACGCAATTTTAGAGGCGGATACGGTTGTAGGAAGATAAAAACGCTGCAGCCCTCAATTTTCCCGCAAATGACTGTTTGCCTTATACGCGCGGGCCGGGCATGCCCGGCCCCTACAAAACTGAAAAAACAGGGGCGTGAATCCATAACGGTTCACGCCCCTGTTTTTATTTTAAAGTCTTACTTCGTGCCGAAGATACGGTCACCGGCGTCACCCAGACCGGGGACAATGTAGCCGTTGTCGTTCAGCTTCTCGTCCAGTGCGCCGACATAGATGTCCACATCGGGGTGGGCCTCATGCAGAGCCTTCAGACCCTGAGGGGCAGCAACCAGACCGATGAACTTGATGTGCTTGGCACCGCGCTTCTTGATCTGGCCGATGGCGTCGCAGGCGCTGCCGCCGGTAGCCAGCATCGGGTCGAGGACAAAAACCTCGCGCTCGTTGATGTCGTTGGGCAGCTTGCAGTAGTACTCAACGGGCACCAGCGTCTCCTCGTTGCGGTACATGCCGATGTGGCCGACCTTGGCGGCGGGGATCAGGTTCAGCATGCCGTCCACCATGCCGAGGCCGGCGCGCAGGATGGGGACCAGAGCCAGCTTACGGCCGGCCAGGACCTTGGTGCGGGCCAGAGCCACGGGGGTCTCGACCTCGACTTCCTCGGTGGGCAGGTCGCGGGTAGCCTCATAGCAGAGCAGCATCGCGATCTCGCTCACGAGGTCACGGAACTCCTTGGTGCCGGTGTTGCGGTCACGCAGCAGGCTGATTTTGTGCTGGATCAGGGGATGGTCAACAATTTCAACAACGCTCATGGTACGATCTCCTTGCATTTTAAAGATATTCAGCCTGCCGTGCAGGCAATGTGAAACTTAGTGGTTTTCCAGCGCCATCATCTTGTCGATGCGCATCTGGTGGCGTCCGCCCTCGAACTCGGCGTTCAGGAAGGCGTCCACGATCTGGCAGCCCAGACCCGCGCCCACGACGCGCCCGCCCAGGCAGAGGGCGTTGGCGTTGTTGTGGCGGCGGGTAAACTCGGCACTGAAGGTATCGCTGCAGCAGCAGGCGCGGATGCCCTTCATCTTGTTGGCGCACATCGACATGCCTACGCCGGTGCCGCAGCACAGGATGACCAGTGCGCAGCTGCCGTCCTGCACGGCCTTGCAGCCCTTGGCGGCAAAGTCCGGGTAGTCCACGCTGGCGGTGGAGTCGGTGCCAAAGTCGGTGTAGGCTACACCCAACTCGTCCAGATGGGCCTTGATGGCCTCCTTCAGCTCATAGCCGCCGTGGTCGGCAGCAAGTGCAATCGGTTTGTCAAACTTCATTTTGTTTCCCCTCTGTTTTTTCACGTTCCGCGCGCTCCCGCTCGGCCTGGCTCAAACGGTGGTAGTCAGGCAGCAGGGCGGCAGGCGGCACACACTCGCCGCGCTCCCACATGGCCCTGGCGGCCAGTGCCACGCCCGCACCGCGCAAAACCTGCATCGGCTGCGGCACGCAGACCACGCCCGGAACATTCTTATATGTATTGTAGCACAAAGTTGCGCCGTCGCCAACAAAAAACAGAGGTTTTTTGCAGGTTTGGACAAAATTTTCCAGCGTTGTGACCGGTGCGGCGGTGTCCGGGGTCAGGCGGTCATGGGCCGCCAGGTCAAATGCGCCCCAGTAGACCTGCCCGCGGCGGGCATCCTGCGCACCGATGACGGTGCCCTCGCCCGCCAGGCCGTAGGCCAGCGCGGCCATCGTGGAGACGCCCGCGCAGGGGATCTGGCGGGGCAGGGCCAGCCCCTTGACGACGGCCAGCCCGATGCGCAGCCCGGTAAAGCTGCCGGGGCCGTTCGTCACGCCCAGCACGTCGAGGTCGTCAACGGTCAGCCCGGCGGCCTTCAGTGCGGTGTCGATCATCGGCAGCAGCGTTTCGCTGTGGGTCAGGCCGTTGTTGCACTGGGCCTCGTACAGCAGGACATCGTCCCGCAGCACCGCTACCGCCGCCGTCTTGCCCGCGGTATCTACAGCTAGGATATTCATTGGATCACCTGTTTAAAAATGTAATAGAGTATAGAGCCTTCCCCCTTGGGGGAAGGTGCCCGAGGGCGGATGAGGGGCGAGTGTACTGCGATTGCCCGTAAATGGGTTGCAATGGCACGGTCCCGGCGGGGTGAGGGCACCCCGCCCTACATCCTGTTGAAAAGTAGTGCGTAGGGCGGCATGCCCTCATGCCGCCGCAACCGTGCGGCAGCCGCACAGCTCCCGGGTCGTCGAGGACGCCGACCCCTACAGCCGCAGAGGCTTTACCCAATCGTGATCTTCCGCGTCGTCTCGTCCACCCGTTCAATGTGGATGCGGAGGGGATTTTCCAAATCCAGCAGCTCCGCGCAGTTCTCGCTCCACTCGCAGGCGACAACGGCCCCCATGTCGAGGTAATCGTAGAATCCGGCGGCGGCCAGGTCGCCCTCGGTGTGGATGCGGTATAAATCAAAATGCGCAAAAGGCCGCGGGCCGCGGTAATAGTTCACGATGGCAAACGTCGGGCTGGACACCGGGTCGGTGCAGCCCAGCCCCTCGGCCAGCCCCTGGCAGAACGCGGTCTTGCCCGCGCCCAGACCGCCCGTGAACGCGATCAGCGCCCCGGCGGGCAGCGTTTTGGCAAGCTCACGGCCAACGGCGACGGTTTCCTCCCGCGAATGGGTCACAAATTCCTGCATAAGCAAGCTCCTTGTTTTGGGCCGCATAAGGCGCGGCCACATACATATATATTATAGTACAGAAATCCACATTTGTAAAATTTAATCTGTAACTTGGCAAAATTCGTCGAAATGCGCTATAATAAAGGCATCTATCAGGAAAGGAGCCTGCCCATGTATCCGCTCATCCGCCGGTATCTGCGCCGGGTCGATGTGGTCTATCTGCTGCTCTGTGCGGCGTGCTCGGCAATCAGCGTTGCGGTGCTGGTGTCCATCGGGCAGACGCAGCTTGGCAGCAACAACAAGGCGTCGGTGCAGCTCATCGCCAGTCTGCTGGGGCTGATGCTGGCCGCCGTCTTTTCCACGGCGGATTACCATGCGCTGGCCCGGGCGTGGCCGCTGCACGGTGTTGTGGCGTGGGGGCTGGTGCTGCCGACGCTGTTTCTGCACAACGTCAACACCGGCCTGGTCACGATTGGCTATGACGCGGGCGGCACGTCCAACTACAGCTGGTACCGGGTGGGCGGCATGACCTTCCAGCCCGCCGAGCTGGCAAAAATCAGCTTTATTTTGACGCTGGCGCTGCATTTGAGCCAGGTGCGCGGGCAGGTGAACCGCCCCAAAAATCTGCTGCTGCTTTTTGTGCACATTGCGCTGCCTGCGGCGGCCATTCATGTGCAGGGTGACGACGGTACGGCGCTGGTGTTTCTGGGCATCGGGCTGGTCATGCTCTACGCGGGCGGGCTGTCCCACTGGCTGGTGGCGGGCGGCCTGACGGCGGGTGTGGTCGGCGGCGCGGCGCTGCTGACACTGCGGCCCGGCATTTTGAAGGGCTACCAGTTCAAGCGCATCCTGGCCGTACTCACCCCCGATGACCCCGCGCTGGCGGACATTACCTACCAGCAGAACAAGGGGGCCATGGCCATTGGCACCGGCGGGCTGACGGGGCAGGGGCTGCTCTCCGGGGAGCACATCTTTGTGCCCAACGCCTGGAACGATTTTATTTTTGCGTATCTGGCAAACGTTTTGGGCTTTCTGGGCGCGGCGGCGGTGCTGTTGCTGCTGTTTGCGCTCTGCCTGCGCACACTGCGCACCGGTCTGCAATGCCCCGACGCGCTGGGCTGCAATATCTGCGTCGGCATCTTTGCGGCGCTGTTTTTGCAGTGTGTGATAAACATAGGCATGAATTTGCAGGTGCTGCCGGTCATCGGCGTGACGCTGCCGTTCTTCTCGGCAGGCGGGTCAAGCGTCGTCATGATGTATCTCTGCGTCGGCATTGTGCTCAGCGTCGGCATGAACACCCGCCGCAGCAAGCTGGAAATGCAGCAGATTTTATAAAAAACAGCGGGTGTCCGTGCGGCACCCGCTGTTTCTTGGCCCCCTCTGCGAGGGGGCTCCGCCCGCAGGCGGTGGGGGAGAGAACTTCATCTCTACCCGATGTTTAACCTTTACTCTGCGGTTTTCGTCTCGGCCATAAACAGCCCGGGGATCAGGCAGAGCGACGACAGCCCCACGATGATGAACACGGTGCGGGACAGCCAGCTCATGCTGCCGCCCAGCAGCCACCCCACAGCGTTGAACCCCCAGATGCCGTAAATGCCCCAGTTGATGCCGCCGACAATAGAAAGCAGAAGCAAAACCTTTTTGAAACAAGACATAGATGGACCCTCCTTTGTAGGAGAGTATGTGCGGAGTGGATGGCGTTTATGCGCAGCCGCACCGTAGGGGCCGGGCATGCCCGGCCCGCAGCTTTCCAATAAGTACACGCTTATCCTTACAAACTGGAATTTTGGCAAGAAAAAAGCAGTCAATCCTAAAGACTAACTGCTTTGTGTGTAGGGATATGAAGTTGTGAACTGGAATTTACATTTTGACATTATTTAACAATAGTTGAGTCAATTCTTCTAACTCCCCAGTAGACAAATCATTTTTATCTATCAAAACCATTTTATTATCTTTTCGTTTAACATATATATACTGCCCCATAGTACCGTACTCTTTAAATGCAGTCCAATAATTTTTGCTATATCCCATCTGGGAAATTGTTTCTATTCCTTCAGCGTCAAAATGATACTCTACAATTCCAGTACGAAAAGACTTATCTAAGAGTAACTCCGCTTTTTTCAATACAAATTTTTGAAAAGACTTTGCATTAAACGCAAGAAGCAGACAAACTATTCCAAGCACCATATAGATATACCATAAAATAGCAGGAGAATTTATAATTAAAAATATGCTACTAAAAATAATGACGATACCCAAAATCATCAGAAGCGGAACCGCTATCTTACGCTTGCGAACATTTCCTTTACTTTCCAAAGCAATTTTAATTGCAGTTTCTTTTTTTTCATCACTTAAATTCATACAATATTTAACCACAAAATTACCACCTTTACTTTTCACAGTTCTATAAATTCCGATTTTTCGTTCTCTGCGACTTCCCAATAAACTGGAAGTCAACGAATGGATGCCATTTTATCAGTCGACCATGATTTCCTAAGAGCCACATAGGAGATTAAAAAGTTTGCAAGCCAGCCAACTGGTACCGCAAGCCAGACAAA
>OGIO01000851.1_pt1 | contig 31116 bp, 26 predicted proteins | sample 1571841 | NCBI WGS metagenome assembly OGIO01 (sample SAMEA2582111, study PRJEB24529) | metagenome | biome: Human gut stool | place: China | collected 2011
AGGCGCGGCCGCCGTGCGCCACGACCCGGCGCATGAGGATCGTGCAGTCTTCGCTTCCAGCCTTCTTCGTGATCGGCATCACCTTTTCGACGCCGGGCACGTCCTTGGCGCAGTCGCCCGCGATCTTCAGAAGATCTTCACAAAGCGGAAGCGTCGTCGCCTCGCCCGCAAGCTCCACTTCCGCCTTTACTTCGTAGGAGCGGGCCACGCCGTCGACGATTCGGTAGACCGAGTCGCGCATGTAGTCGTTCACCTCGGCCGTTTCGCCGCGCACTTCGAGCTCCATGTCCGCATGAACGGGCGTGACGTTGCGGCCTTCGCCCGCGTGAAGCGTCCCGACGGCAACGCGCGTATCGCCCTCGCCGTTTCGCGGAATCCCCTGAATCATCATCGCGGCGGCGCAGGCGGCCATCAGAGCGCTGCGGCCCTTTTGAGGATCGGCGCCGGCATGCGAAGGAATGCCGTGGAAATGCACGTCGAGCTTGGAAGACGCAAGGAAGCCTGCTCGGCAGAGCCCCACTTCGCCCTGACGGCAGAAGGTTCCGAGATGCGCACCGATCAGGTTGTCGACGTCGTCGACGACGCCGGACGCAGCCATGGCGGCGGCGCCGCGCACGCCCTCTTCCGCGGGCTGAAAGAGAATCTTGATCGTGCCGACGAGTTCGTCCTTGTGCTCCATCACCCAACGCGCCAACGCCAGTCCGACGGAGGCATGACCGTCATGTCCGCAGGCGTGCATCCACCCCGGATACTCCGAGGCGAAGCCCTCGCGCGCCGGAAGGTGCGAGGCGTCGCAGGATTCCGTCACAAGGACGCAGTCGATGTCGCAACGCCAGGCCGTCACGGGACCCGGACGTCCCGTTTCCAAAACGGCGACGGCCCCCGTGTAGCCTTCCATCCGCGCGAGAAGTTCTTCGGAAACGCCCGCTTCGCGGGCTCGTTCGATCGCAGCCTCGACCTTTTTGGGGCTGCGCCCCATCACGGCCTTCGGATTGATCACGCGCGTGCCGCAGAGCGGCTCGTACCCGAGCGCGCGAAGGCGCTCGAGGATCAGGGCGGTCGTCTGGAATTCGCACCACCCTTCTTCGGGACGGCGGTGAAGCGCGCGGCGCGTTTCGATCATTTCGCGGACGATGTCGGACATGTTCTCTCCTTCTGCTGAAAAACGTTGGAAAATTTTCGCACGACGCAACCGCCTTCGGGGCGGCATTCCACAGAATGCTTTCACGGAATGCCGCAGGTTTCGGGAAGCTTCCGAGGGAATCGCGCAAGATTCGCCTCTCTCCCGGGCGGATAATCCTTGCGTTTCCTCCCGCATTTCGGGACGCACGACGGCCGAACTCGAGCTCGCGCTCCCGGGCAAATTCGAAGCGCCCGAAGGAGAAGTCGCGCTCGGGCACGAAGCTTTCTCGAAGAAGGTCGACGCCTCGGGCTACGAAGTCGTGATCGACACGCACGGGACGCTTCTCTGGAAGAAGACGGAAGAAAACGAACCGCCGCGCCTCATCCTCACGAGCGAATCCGTGGGCCGCGCCTACCTCGCCTTTCTTGACGGCCTCGGCATTTCCTGGATCGCCTGCGGCAGGGACCGCGTCGCCCTCGCCCGCGCTCTCGAATTCCTCTCCTCGGAATTCGGCGTGAAGCGGGCCGCGATCGTGGGCGGCGGACGCATCAACAAGGACTTTCTCGAAGCGGGCCTCATCGACGAAGTGAGCATTCTGATCGGTCCCGGGATTGACGGACGCACGGGTCAGAATGCGCTCTTTGACGGCCGTGCCGACGATGCGGGTCCCGTTCCCGTCCGCTTCAAGGAAGTGAAGACCTTCCCGAGCGGCGCCGTGCAGCTGCGCTACGAAGTCGAAATGTAACGCTTCCTCTTTATTGCGAAAACGCCGCCTTCTTTCGGGCGGCGCCTTCGTTTCTGCAGACGATTGCGGTTTTGTCTCAGACGGGCGGCAGAACGTAGAAGAAAACGGAGAAAAACTGCAGCGCCGTCCCGGCGAGGACGAAGACGTGCCAAATCGCGTGGTTGTAAGGGATGCGGTCGATGAGATAGAAAATGACGCCGAGACTGTACACGACGCCGCCCGCGGCGAGAAGCCACACGCCGCCCGGCGCAAGCGAATCGATCAGATCTCCGAGAAGCGGCGTAATGGCCCAGCCGAGGCAGAGATAGAGCACGCAGTTGAGCCAGTCGGCCCGCTTCAGGAGAAAAGGCTGCAGCACGACGCCGAGCGTCGCGACCGTCCAGACGACGGCGCAGAGAACGGTCCCGGCCGTCCCGCCGATCGTGAGCAACGAAAACGGCGTGTAGGAGCCGGCGATCAGAAGATAGATCGCCGAATGGTCGCACACCTGCAGCCACCGCTTCGCCTTTCGGTTTGGGATCGCGTGGTAGAGCGTCGACGCGAGATAGAGCACCACCATGGCCGAGCCGAACACGGCGACGCTCGCCGTCGTCTTGGCGCCGGCGTCGGCGAGAACCGAAAAGGTGACGAGAAGCACAAGACCGGCGATCGCCAACACCAGCGCCACCCCGTGGGTCACGGCGTTGGCGAGTTCCTCTCTTTTGCTGTAGCCGCCGAGCGCGGCAAGCGGCGAATTGTCTGCGGGCATCGTCTTCCCCTCCTTTCCGTATTATCGAAGCGAAAGAAAGGCGCAAACGTTGCGTGAAACCGGCAAAGTTTTGCGAATCGTTTCAGGCGGTGCGGCACCATTATTCCGCGTCCCCGCAAACGAAAAAGCCGTGATCCGAAGACCGCGGCTTTGAAAATCTGGCGGAAGGAAAGGGATTCGAACCCTTGATCGGTTTCCCGACGCCGGTTTTCAAGACCGGTGCATTCAACCACTCTGCCATCCTTCCGCGGCACAAGAATGGTAGATTTTATAGAAGAATTCACTTTTTCGCAAATATTCCGAAGCTCTTCATGGAACCCATCGAATTCGACCGCGCCCTCTCTTCCCTTTTGTCCGAAGACGATCCGCTTCGCGTGCGCTTCGAGCGCTGGCGCCGTTTTTTGCAGCGCGAGCTCACCTTCTCGCACTCCGAAAGCGTGTGCCACACGACCGAACACGTCGAGCGCGTTCTCCTCTTTGCACTCCTTCTCGGGCGCGAGCTCGAAGTCTCGTCCGACGATCTCGACGCACTCGCGCTCTGCGCCGTCTTTCACGACACGCGCCGTCACGACGACGATCTCGACGTGGGACACGGAGACCGCGCCGCAGCCTACTACCGGGAATACGCGTCCGCGCACGGTCGGAATGTCGACGATCGAGTCGAGCGCATCATCGCCCGCCACGACCGTCATGACCGGATTTCGGAAGAGAAATTCCGCAAAGAAGGCGCCGACGACGAAACACTGCTTCTCTACCGCATCTTCAAGGACGCCGACGCGATCGACCGTTTCCGCTTCGGACCGAAAGCCTTGAACGAACGTTACCTGCGCACCTCCGCCGCCAGAAACCTTCTTCCTCTCCTGCGTCCCTTCGTACTGCGCCTCACCGGTTACGAAGCCTGAACCCGACCGTCCCCGAGCTTTACGAGTCCTTACGCCGAATGACGCGGGAGGAGTATCCTTAAGGGAGAATGGTCGTTCAGGATGTCACACATCCGCCACGACCTCATTCTTTGACTTCTGTGCGTCCGTCACGTTTCGCGCGGACGCGGGCGGTTTTCCATGAACGCGGCGCTGGCAAAAGTTCTCCTCATTCTGCTCGTACTGCACAGCTGTACGACGGGCATGCGTTTCACCGTGACCCTCGACGCTTTGCGCCACGGCGGAACGCCGTTTGAAATCGGACTGATGCTCTCGACCGTCGCCCTCTTTCCCGCCTTTCTCGCCGTCAAGGCGGGACGGTGGTTGGACGACAAGGGACCGAGGGGGCCGCTTACGCTCGCCGTCGCCTGCACGCTCTTTGCCGGCATCGAAACGCTTCTTCTGCCCGTCGACCGCGTGGGACTCGCCCCGCTTTTCACCGCCTGCCTGTCGGTGGGCTTCGGATTTCTTCTCGTCAACACCGTCACGCAACGGCTCGTTGGCGACGTCGTGCGGCCGGAATTCCGTTCGAGCGCCTTCACCTTCCTCTCGATGACGACGGCGGCAAGCGGTCTCGTGACGCCCGTCTTTGCGGGCCACCTCATCGAGGCGCTCGGATTTTCGAGTTTCTACCTCTGGTGCTCGGTCCTGCCGGTTCTTCTTTTTCTTCTTCTCTGCACACCCTGGTTCCGCGGACTCCTTCGCCCGCTCAAGAAGCGGCGCGCAGCTTGCGCTGTCAGGGGAAAAGCTTCGGAACTTCTCTCCGACAAAGCGCTTCGTGCCGTTCTCATCGCGTCCGTCCTCGTTTCGGTCGGCTGGGAAGTAGGCAACCTCCTGATTCCGGTCTACTGCACTTCCGTCAACCTCTCGCCCTCCGACATCGGCTGGGTGCTCGGGAGCTTTTCGACGGCGAGCTTCGTCGTGCGGCTTTTGACGCCGCTTCTTCTCAAGGTGCTGCGCGAATGCCCTCACCTTCTTCCTGAGCGCCACGGCCTTCGCGCTCTTTCCGCTCTTTGAGAATTTCTGGCTCCTCACCGCCACGAGTTTTCTTCTGGGCCTCGGCCTCGGAGCGGCGCTTCCCAACATGATGTCGCTCGTCTACCGGCTCTCGCCCGCGGGCCGCATCGGCGAAGCGATCGGTCTTCGGCTCATGATGATGAACATGAGCAAAGCGACCTTCCCGGTCGCGATGGGCGCTCTCGGAAGCGTCATCGGCGCCGGCTCTTCGCTCTTCGGACTCGGCGTCCTCCTTTACGGGGGCTTTGCCTACGTGCTTGCAAGCGCCCGCGCGGTGATCGGCGGCTGTGAAGACGCGGCAAGGCGCGAAGCCGAACAACACGAATGACCTTCCGACGGCTCTTCTTTCGCAACATTTGCTTACTGAACGCATTTCTCCGTGCGGAAACGCACCTTCCGCCTCGCCTGGGTGTTTTACTCAATCAAATGTATTGAATTGTTACCGAATTCCCACATTTGTCGACTTTGATCTTTACAATGTCGTCAATTTGGCCGCAGGAAGGGATTGCTTTTCAGCGGCCTTTTTTCGAGTCAGTTTTCTTTAAGCCTTACCATCCCAAGGAGTTTCGGATGTCCATGGAAAACGCGCCCCTCACGATTCGCGACATGATTGAGCCCGCCATCATGGCCGCGGGCGGTTGGGTCAACACGCACGCCCACGCCGACCGCGCCTACACGCTGAGCCCGGACGTTCTCGAACTGCGCCGCACCTGCACGCTGCAGCAGAAGTGGGACGCTCTCGACCGCCTCAAGCGCGAATCGACCGAAGAAATCTTCTACCGTCGCTTCTGCACGTTCTTTGAAAACCAGATCAAGCAGGGCGTCACGGCGCTCGCGACCTTCGTCGACATCGACCCCCAGAGTGAAGACCGCGCGATCAAGGCGGGTCTGCGCGCCCGTGAACACTACAAGGACCAGCTCACGGTCAAGTTCGCCAACCAGACGCTCAAGGGCGTGATCGACCCCGAAGCCCGCCGTTGGTTCGACATCGGCGCCGAACTCGTCGACATCATCGGCGCCCTTCCGAAGCGTGACGAACGCGACTTCGGCAAGGGATCCGAAGCCTTCGACATCATCATGGAAACCGCCAAGCGCCTCGACAAGATGGTGCACGTGCACGTCGACCAGTTCAACGAATCGCTCGAATACGAAACCGAAGAACTCTGCGACAAGACGATCCAGCACGGTATGCAGGGCAAGGTCGTCGCCATTCACGGCATCTCGATCGCCGCGCACTCCAAGAAGTACCGCGAACGCCTCTATGCCCGCATGCGCGAAGCCGAAGTCATGATGATCGCCTGCCCGACCGCCTGGATCGACACGCCGCGCTCCGAAAAGATCGGCCCGATGCACAACTCCATGACGCCGGTCGACGAACTCATTCCCGCCGGAATCACCGTTGCGCTCGGCACGGACAACGTCTGCGACGCCATGGTGCCGTGGAACGCCGGCGACATGTGGCATGAAATGACCACGCTCGCCACGGGTTGCCGCTTCGACTACTTCGACGAACTCGTCAAGATCGCCACGATCAACGGCCGCAAGGCCATCGGCATCGCCTGATCCGCCGCACGCACTGTCACAGATACGGGAGTTACACATGTACATTTCGAAGATTGCCGAAGACATCCTCGCCGAACGTCTTCTTTCCTACGGTGCGGTCACCTTCTACAAGGACGCCCCTCTTCGCCTCAAGTCCGGCCTCGTCACGCCGATCTATGTCGACAACCGCAAGCTCACGGCCTGGCCCGACGCCTGGCACGACGTGATCGAAACGATGGCCTCGCGCATCGACCAGTTGAAGCTCGACTTCGACGTCGTCGCGGGCGTTGAAGGCGCCGGCGTCTCGCACTCGGCCGCCCTCGCCTATCGCCTCTACAAGCCCTCGATCTTCGTGCGCGAATCCGCCAAGACCTACGGCAACAAGAGCCGTGTCGAAGGCGGCGACGTGCAGGGCAAGCGCGTCCTCATCATTGAAGACCACATCTCCACGGGTCTCTCGCTTCTCTCCGCCGTCGAAGCCCTCAAGGCGGAAGGCGCCTGCGTGACCGACTGCCTCGCCGTCACGAGCTTCGGCATGGAAGAAACGAAGAACCTCTTTGAAAAGCAGAACGTCGTCTGCCACGAAATGCTGCCCTTCTCGAAGGTGCTCGACAAGGCGATCGAACTCGGTCAGATCACCGAAGAAGACCGCGCCCGCCTCGACGACTGGCTCGCCAATCCGTGGACCTGGGCCGCTCGTCACGGTCTCGTTCCGCAGACGAACGAAAACTGATCCCGAACCCTTTCGGAATCCGAACCCCGCGCGTTTTCGAACCCGCGGGGTTTTCTGTATCCGGACGCTCCACGCGGCCCGGTGCGAAGCGTTCTTCGCGCCCACAAGAAAGCCGCCGCCCCGATGAAGAGCGACGGCTTCGAAGTGTTTGCGCCGGGCGAGCCTTACTTGTTGAACGCGGGCGAGGCGGCGCGCAGATAGACGTACATCGAATAGATCGTGAGGACCGCGGCGATCCAGATGAGGATCGTCCCGATGAAGGAGACGGAGATCTTCACGCCTTCGACCGTGATCGGATCCCACCAGAGGAGCATCGGGATCGCGGTCATCTGGGCGATCGTCTTGATCTTCCCGAACCAGTTCACCTTGACGCGTCCGGATTCGCCCACCTTCGCCATCCATTCGCGAAGGGCCGAAACCGTGATTTCGCGGCCGATGATGATGAAGGCGACGAGCATGTCGAGTCGTTCCAACCCCACGAGCGCGATGAGCGCCATCGAGACGATGAGCTTGTCCGCGACCGGATCGAGGAAGGCGCCCATGTCGGTCGCCCAGCCTTCATAGCGGCGGGCGAGATACCCGTCGAGCGCATCGGTCGTCGCCGCGATGACGAAGGTCAGACACGCGATGACGTTGATCCAGTGCGCGTCGATGATTTTCGTCGGAACGTAGAAGACGCCGACGGCGATGGGGATCATCGCGATTCGGGCCCAGGTGAGAACCATCGGAACGTTGATGGAGACGGGCGGTTTCAAGCGGGGCATGATGGATGAAAAAAGTTTGTGGGATGGGGTTCAGTAAGATTACTCGATTTTCGGGGCCGCCCCCTCGTGCAACTGGGCATAAATTCGTTCCGCGAGACTCCGGCTGATGCCTTCGCACTTGGCGATGTCTTCGGCGGAAGCGTTTTTGAGCTGCCGCATGCCGCCGAAGTGCGTCAAAAGCTTCGCGCGGCGCTTGGGTCCGATCCCTTCAAGGTCCTCGAGGCGCGAGGTGTTGCGGGTTTTCGCGCGCTTGGCGCGCATCCCCGTAATCGCGAAGCGGTGCGCCTCGTCGCGGATTTCGGCGATGAGCATGAGGGCCTTCGACAAGGAGCCGAGAACGAGGGGCTCGCGCGCGACGCCGTCGATCTTCGGGAAGATCAGGGTTTCGAGACCGGTCTTCCGACCTTCGCCCTTGGCGACGCCGACGATGACGGACAAATCGAGTCCGAGTTCGGTGAAGACCTGACGGGCCATTTCGACCTGACCTCGTCCGCCGTCGACGAGGACGACGTCGGGCAATTCCGCCTCCCCGCGCGTGACGGGGAGATAGCGGCGCTCGAGAACCTGCCGCATGGCGGCGTAGTCGTCGCCCGGCGTCACGTCGCGGATCGTGAAGCGCCGATAGAGGTTCGACTGCATGCGCCCTTCAAGGAAGACGACGCAACTCGCCTGCGTGGCTTCGCCCGCCGTGTGCGAAATGTCGAAGCACTCGACCCGGAACTTCATCGGGTCGCCGTCCTTGGGTTCGATTTCGAGAACTTCGAGAAGGTCCTTGAGACGCGCCTCGCGGCTTCCCTCTTCCGAAATGTGGCGCGAGAGCGCGATCGTCGCCCCCTGCACGCACATTTCGAGCCAGCGCCGTCTCGTTTCGCGCGGTTCCGTGACGACGCTCACGCGCCGGCCGGCGCGCTCCGAAAGAAGCGCCGAGAGGCGTTCCGCCCAGTCCTTTTCACCCTCGAAGGGCTCGGTGATGAGGACCGTCGGAATTTCCTGATCGCAGTAGTGCTGCGCGACGAAGGCCTCGAGAATTTCCCCCTTTTCGGGCATGAGCTGCTCGCGCACGACGCCCTTCGGGAAGATCGGACGGTCGCCGAGGTGTCTGCCCCCGCGCACCATGGCGAGGTTCACGCAGATCGTGCCGCCCGAGACCGCGACCGCCACGATGTCGGCGTTCGTGTCGCCGCCCGTCGTTTCGATCGCCTGGCTTTGCTGCAGGGTCGTGAGCGCCGCGATGCGGTCGCGAAAGACGGCCGCCCGCTCGAACTCCCACTTTTCCGACGCCTGCCACATCTGCCGCTCGTACTCTTCGACGACTTCGCGGGTGCGGCCTTCCAAAAAGGCGGCGGCGCGCTCGCAGTCGCGGGCGTAGTCTTCGCGCGAGATGAGTCCCACGCAGGGAGCCGTGCAGCGACCGATCTGTCCCAAAAGACAGGCGCGGGTGCGGTTTTGGAAGACGGCGTTTTCGCAGGTCCGAAGTCCGAAGACCTTCTGCATGATCTGAATCGCGTCGCGCACGGCGCCCGAGTTCGGATAGGGCCCGAAAAAGCGCGAGCGGCGGTCGACGCCGCCCCGGTAGTAGGAAAGACGCGGGAAGTCTTCGGGACCGAGCTTCACGTAGGGGTAGCTCTTGTCGTCTCGAAAGAGAATGTTGTACTTCGGGTGAAGCGACTTGATGAGATTGTTTTCGAGAAGCAGCGCCTCGGCTTCCGAACGCGTCACGGTGGTTTCGAGCCTTGCGATCTGACTCACCATGATGCGGATGCGCGGCGACAGATCCGACTTCTGAAAGTAGGAGCTCACGCGCTTTTTCAGGTCGCGCGCCTTCCCGACGTAGAGGCAGCGTCCCTCCGCGTCGAAATAGCGGTAGCATCCCGGCAGATTCGGGAGCGTCCTCAGTTCCGCCTTGGCGTCGAAGGTCTTGACTTCGGGTTCGTTGGCAAACCCTTCTCCCGCCTCATCTTCCGTTCGGTCGGGAGCGGGGCCGGAGGCCTCGGCCGCTTCGATTTTCTGTTCGTCGGTCTCAGTCATGCGCTTCTGGAATGAACGGCGTCCCTGCGCGGACGCCCGAAACTCGGGTATTGTAGCGGCTCAATCTTCCAAAAGGACTTCCATGCAGCCCCGATCCGTACAGATTTTCTGCCGCATCATCGACAATTTCGGCGATGCGGGCGTCACCCTGCGCGTCGCGCGCCGTTTTCTCGCGGAAGGCGTCGCGCCGCTTCTCATTTCGGACCACCTTGAAGTCCTCGCCAAACTTCTGCCGGGACTCGATCCGACGGCGCCCCGTTCCGTCGTGGACGGCATCGGCGTCGCCGACTGGGACGCCTTTGCGGCCGACCCCGACGCGCCCGCGGACCTGGTGCTCGAGACCTTCGGTTGCCGACTTCCCGAGAAATTCGAGGAACGCATGGCCGTGACGCCCCCGAAGCTCACGATGAACCTCGACTACCTGAGCGCCGAAGACTGGGTCGAATCCTGCCACGGCGTCTGGGGCCTGCACCCGACGCTTCCGATTCGTAAGCTCTGGTACTTTCCGGGCTTCACCGACCGCACGGGCGGACTCACGATCGAGCCCGACTACGAAGACCGCCGCGCGGCCTTCGATCGGGAGGCGTTTCTGCGCTCGCTCGGGGTGACGGATCCCTCGCGTCCGACGCTCTACTTCTTCCTTTACCCCACCAACGACGTGGTCGCCTGGGCGCGGGCGTTGCTTTCAATCGAAACACCTTTGAACGTTCTCCTTGCGCCGGGCGAGGGCACGGATGCGCTCCGAGATGCCCTGTCCGCCGCGCCGCACCCGCACCGGGTAATTGCGACGCCCTTTGTCGAGCAACCGCTCTTTGACCGCTATCTCTGGGCCGCCGACGGCGTCGTGATCCGCGGCGAAGACAGTTTCGTGCGCGCGCAGCTCTCGGGAACACCCCTTTTCTGGGCCACCTACCCGACCGAAGACCGTGCGCACGAAATCAAGTTCGAAGCCTGGGCCGCGCGCGTAAACGCCGTGTTGGGCGACAAGGACGTGGCCGAAAGCCTGGCCTTGAACCGCGCCTGGCTCGAAGGCAAGGCCGCGGACCACGATCTTGCGGCCTGGGTCGGAAAGCTTCCCGATCTTCGCCTGGCCTGGGCGCCCTGGCGCGCGTCCCTTTTCGCCCGCAAGGAACTCGTGCGCGGCATGCTCGAGCGCTACGAAGAGGAGACGAAGGGAGTCTGAAAAGGTAAAGCCTTCGTAAAGCTTTGGCGGGGAAATGTTTCCTCTTCGCTTCCTTCTTTACCCTCGCTTTACCTTCCATAGGGCCCCCTAATTTTCGCCTGCTACATTCTTTGGCAAGTCAAAGCACAAAGGAGACTGCCATGAGAATGCAGCGCATCGTTTGGGGTTTTGCCGCGCTGACGACCGCGGCCTGGATTTTCGGACTTTGGGCGGAGCCCCCCGCCATGAACGGCCGGGGCATTTCGCACGAGGTTTTCTACTGGAACGGCGTCCTCGCCTGGGGCTTCATGGCGATGGCGATCGTCATCGCCGCGCGCCCCGCCTGGCTCGAGCGCGTGACGAAGACGCCTTTGGACGCTCTCTACCGCTGGCACCGCACGCTCGGCTTCTGGGCGCTCGGGCTCTCGGTCGTGCACTGGGTGACGAAGACCCTCATGCAGCCGATCCTTTCGCTCATGACGCTCGACCCCGTCCCCAAGATCGTGCGCGGCGAACTCGCCGGATTCGATCTCTTCTGGTCGCAGATCCAGCCCTTTGCCGTCGACTCCTCGATCTGGGCCACGGCGATCGCGCTTCTTTTGGGCGCCATGGTCTTTGTGAAGGCGATCCGCTACTCGAAGTGGCTTCTCTGGCACAAGCTCTTCTCGGTCCTCTTCATCCTTCTCTCCGTCCACTCGATCCGCCTCATGGATCCGGCCGACGCCTTCCTCCCCTTGGGTTGGATCAACATCGCCGTAACGCTCGTCGGTCTCCGGTATTCGGCCGTGCTGCTCGTGCGCGGCGCCGGTCGTGAAAAGACCGTGAAGGCGGCCGTCACCGACGTGCGCGTTGACCGCGACGTCACGCTTCTCACCGTCCGCCCGGAAAAACCGCTTTCCGTACGGCCGGGCGAATTCGCCTTCCTCGCGACCGACGGCGAGGAAAAGCATCCGTTTTCGGTCGCCTCGGTGCGCCCCGACGGCACGCTCCTCTTTGCTGTGAAGGCGTTGGGCGACTTTACGAAGAACACCGTCCCGGCCATCGCTCCGGGCGACGAAGTGACCGTCGAAGGTCCCTGGGGCGCCTTCACGCCCGCCTTCCTCGAGGGGGACGCCCAAAAGAAGCCCCGGCACGAAGTCTGGGTGGCGGGCGGCATCGGAATCGCGCCCTTCTACGCCTGGCTCGAGTCGGCCGCGAAGGAAGAGAACGCCGCCCCGTACGCAAAACTTGTCTGGTGCATCCGTGACCGCACGGCGGAACCGCTCTTCGGACAGGTCGAGTGGCTCGCCAAGAAGGCGGGCGTCGACCTTCGCGTGGTGGAATCGAAAACCGCACGCCTCGACGCCGCGGCCCTTTTCCGGGAAGGACTCCCCGAGAGCCTTGCGCTCTGCGCCGGCGCGGGCCTCTCGAGCGCCGTGATCGACGCCTATCTGAAGGCGGGCGGAAAGCGCTCGGCCGTGCGCCGCGAACACTTCGACTGGCGCTAGCGGACTCGAAAGAGCCGTCCCGATGGGTTACCTGACGGACGGCCTTTCGCGTACCTTCGGACAGCTTGCTCGGTTCCGTCGGTCAGGCGACAATGGCGGTGCAGGAGATTGAATCATGTTCCAAAAAATCGCGGTCGGCACGCTCGCCTTTGTTCTCTCGATCGTTTTCATCGTGACGGCCGCGGGCCGCGTCGCCGCCCAAGGCTGGGAAAAAGCGTTGCCCGAACTTGCGGCCGTGACCGTCGCGGCGGTCGCCTACGCGTTCGGACTGCGGCTTTTGGGAGGCTTGTGCTTTGCCCAGCTTCGGAACGCCCGCCTGCGGCGCATCGCCTCGCTAGCCCTGCAGTACTCGGTCTCCGTCGCGGCCTACGTCGGGCTCATCGACCTGGCGCTTCAGCCGGAATGGACGGACAGCGCTATGCTCTTGAGCGACCTCTCCACTTTCCTCGCCGCCCACGCCTTCGCGTGCTTCTTCCTCTTGGTCTGGCGCGTCGTCGACCTCCTCGTCGAGCGGTGAGGCAAACCGCCCGAAATGCCGCGCGTGTTCGGGCTCGAGCAAGCCGCGCCGCTTTTTGCTAGAATAGCGCGTTGCTCTGACACCCTGCGGACGGACAGTCCGGACGCACGGTCCTCCTTTCCAAAGCAATTTTTTGCACAAACAGGATTTACTCGAATGAAAACCGCACAGGAACTGCGCCTTGGCAACGTCTTCATGGTTGGCAAGGATCCGATGGTCGTTGTGAAGTCGGAATACTCGAAGGGCGGCCGCGGCGCCTCCGTCGTGAAGATGAAGATGAAGAACCTTCTCACGAACGCCACGACCGAAACGGTCTTCCGCGCCGACGACAAGTTTGAAGACCTCATCCTCGAACGCAAGGAAGTCACGTACTCCTACTTCGCCGATCCCCACTATGTCTGGATGGACGAAGAATACAACCAGTACGAAGTCGAAGCCGACGTCATGTCCGAAGCCCTCAAGTACCTCGAGGACGGCATGCAGGCCGAATGCGTCTTCTACGAAGGCCGCGCCATCTCGATCGAACTCCCGACGATTCTCGTTCGCGAAATCACCTACACGGAACCCGCCGTCAAGGGCGACACCTCCGGCAAGGTCATGAAGCCCGCCAAGATCGCCACGGGTTACGAACTCGCCGTTCCGGCCTTCGTCGAAACGGGCGACAAGATCGAAATCGACACGCGCACGGGCGAATACCGCAACCGCGTGAAGTAATTTCGACGGAATGACTCCCCTCCGGGAGTTTCCGCACAAGCGAAGACCCCGCGAATCCACACGCGGGGTTTCGCTTTTTCGAGCACAATGTTCCCATTCTCCGTTTTTCCCGACCACGCCATGAACATCCAGAAAGACAACGAAATGTACATGCGCATCGCGCTCATCACGGCCGAGCGCAGCTATGCGCGCCGCCTCAAGGTGGGCTGCGTCATCGTGAAGAACCACTCGATCATTTCCTTCGGCTGGAACGGCATGCCCACGGGCTACGACAACTGCTGCGAAATGGAGGTGAACGGCGAGCTCGTCACACGTCCCGAAGTGCAGCACGCGGAATTGAACGCCATTGCGAAACTCGCGGAAAACGGGTACTCCTCGAAGGGCGCCGCGATCTTCATCACGCACAGCCCCTGCATTCACTGCGCGCTTCTCATTCAGAAGTGCGGAATCACCGACGTCTACTATCACGAGCTCTACCGCTCCGGGGACGGTCTCGAATTCCTGCGCCGCGCCGGCATCGGCGTGCATCAGCTTTGACCAGCCCGAATCCCGCGAAGGCCCGTTCCGAAAACGAAGAACGGGCTTTTTCGTCTTCCACCCCCTCCCTTCCCTCCGACAAACCCCTCCCCTCGTCTGCACCCGCGCAGACCCCCTAGGCAAAGAGCCTTATCCGCGTCCTTTCGGCGCTCCGCTATGATGGATTTTGTGTGTCCGGCCCCCGGTCGGGCGCGCTTCTCCACCCTCATGCTTTTCATCGACATGTCCGGTCGAGCGGCCATATCGACGAAAAGGCTCTTCCAACCTTTCGGAGCGGAGTCCGTATGTTCGAGAACACATACTTTTTCCTCTTTATCTGTCTCCTTTTCTTCGGAATCGGCGACGTGCTGGGCGTGGCGACCAAAGCCAAGCTCTCCTCGGTCTTCGTGAGCCTCTTTCTCTTCCTGATCGGCTTCGTGACGGGCATCATCCCGCCCGACATCATCAAGGTCGCCGGTCTCTCGGAAATGGGCAAGTGGGCCACCTGCTTCATCGTCTTCAGCATGGGGACGACCATCAACCTGCGCGAACTCCTCGCCGAGTGGCGCACCGTCGCGACCGCGGTCCTCTCGATGCTCTCGCTCACCGTGGCGGGCTTCGCGCTCGTCCCCCTGATCGGGTATGAAGAAACGATCGTCGCGATCCCGATTCTGAACGGCGGCATCGTGGCGACCCAGATGATGACGACCGCCGCCATGGACCAGGGCTTCCAGATCGCCGCCGCCTTGGGCGCGATTCTCTACGCCGTGCAGAAGTTCGTGGGCACCCCGATCGCCTCCTACTTCGGTCTTCGCGAAGCGAACGCCCTGATCGAAGAATACCGCCGCACGGGCGTGCGTCCGCACTTCCCCGGCCAGGCGGTGCAGGAAGGCGAAAAGAAGCCCACCTTCTTTGAACGCCACAAGAAGTACTACGGCGCCTTCACGTCGCTTGCGCTCACGGCCACCTTTGCGTGGATTTCCTACCTGATTCAGCTCGGCACGGGTCTCTCCGCCACGATTTGGGCCCTCATCCTCGGCGCCGTCGTCTCCTACCTCGGCATCGTTCCGCCGAACATCCTGAAGCACGCCAACTCCTCGGGGATCTTCAACATCGCCGTCTTCGCGTCGATCATTCCGTCGCTCGCGCTGATCAAGGTCGACGACCTCATCACGCTCTCCTACTCCACGGTGATCGTCTTCGTTCTCTCCCTCATCGTGCTCTTCGTCTTCTTCTATGTCCTTCCCTTCTGGAAGCTCATCGGTTCGCGCAACCTCGCCATGGGCGTTGCGAGCTGCCAGCTCCTCGGCTTCCCGGCGACCTATCTGATCGCGAACGAAGTCGCGCAGGCCGCCGCCGAAAACGACGAAGAAAAGCAGATCATTCTCGACCGTCTGATGCCGAAGTACCTCGTGGGCGGCTTCTCCACCGTCACGACCTTCTCGGTCATCATCGCGGGCTTCTTCGTTCCGCTTCTCTGACGCACGTCATACTCATCAGGCAACGATTTTGTAAGGAACACGCATCATGCAATTTGACGCTCAAGACTATCCGTACGCTTCCAAGCGCCACGTCGTTTACGCCCGCAACGGTATGGTTTGCGCCGGCAACCCGACCGCCACGGCCGCGGGTCTCAAGACCCTTCTGAAGGGCGGCAACGCCATTGACGCGGCCGTCACGGTCGCCTCGACCCTTCCGGTCGTCGAGCCGACCGGCAACGGCCTCGGCGCCGACTGCTTCGCCATCATCTGGTACAAGGGCAAGATGTACGGCCTCAACGCCTCGGGTCCCGCCCCGAAGGCCAACTCCATCGCCGCCCTCAAGGCCCGCGGCTACGACAAGATTCCGAGCTACGGCGTGGAACCCATCAACGTCCCGGGCGCCGTCGCGGGCTGGATGGCCATGCACGAACGCTTCGGCTCGCTCGACCTCGAAGAGGTGATGAAGCCCGCGATCGAGTACGCGGAAAACGGCTTTCCCGTTTCGCCCAACATCTCGCGCCTCTGGGAAGAAGCCTGGGGCATCTACTCGAAGTACCGCGACCGTCCGGAATTTGCGGGCTGGTTTGAAACCTTCGCCCCGAAGAACACGTGGCTGCGCCCGGGAGAAATGTTCCGCAACCCCGACATCGCCAAGTCGCTTCGCCTCATCGCGAAGACGAAGGGCGAAGCCTTCTACCGGGGCGAGCTCGCCGAAAAGATGGACGCCTTCTTCAAGAAGCACAACGGCTTCCTCACGGCCGAAGACCTCGCCGCCTACAAGCCCGAGTGGGTCGATCCGATTTCCGTGAACTATCACGGCTACGACGTCTGGGAACTCCCGCCCAACGGCCACGGCATCACCGTCCTCATGGCGCTGCAGATCCTCAAGGGCTTTGAATTGGGCGAGCGCGACTGCGCCGACACGATGCACAAGCAGATCGAAGCCATGAAGCTCGCCATGATGGACACGGCCGCCCACGTGGCCGACCCGCGCACGATGCGCGTCACGGTGGACGAACTCCTCTCCGAGCGCTACGCCGCCGACCGCCGCGCGCTCATCGGCGAAGAGGCGATCATGCCCACGGCGGGCGATCCGCGCTACCACTCGACCGTCTACTTCTGCTGCGCCGACGGCGAAGGGAACATGGTCTCGCTCATTCAGAGCAACTTCCGCGGCTTCGGTTCCGGCATCGTTATTCCGGGCACCTCGATCTCGCTCAACGACCGCGCCGAGAACTTCAAGTTCGACGAAAACCACCCGAACGCCCTCGAAGGCGGCAAGCGCCCCTACCACACCATCATTCCGGGCTTCCTCACGAAGGACGGCGAAGCCGTGGGTCCGTTCGGGATCATGGGCGGCTTCATGCAGCCGCAGGCCCACGTGCAGGTCGTCATGAACATGATCGACTGGCACCTCAACCCGCAGCAGGCCCTCGACGCCCCGCGCTGGCAGTGGGTGGGCGGCAAGAACGTGGAGGTTGAGCAGGACACGCCCAACCACATCATCCGCCTCCTGCAGCGCCGCGGTCACAACATCATCGTGCAGCCCGACCCGTATCACATGGGCCGCGGCCAGATGATTCTGCGCGACAAGGACGGCGTTCTCTGCGGCGCCACCGAAAAGCGCACCGACGGTCAGATCGCCTCGTTCTGACGAACGGCCCTTTCCGTTGAAACCGACCCCGCACGGATTCCCCCGTGCGGGGTTTTCGCTTTTCGGGATCCCGAAAACGGACGGGGCGCCCGTTTTCGGACGCCCCGTCGGCTGAATTTCCCCGTCAGCGCGGAATCAGTACTGCGGCTCGTGCTTTTCGAGCGATTCGAGTTCCTTGAGAATCTTCTCGGCGGTGAGCGACTGCGCGTACTTGAGGTCGTCCGCATTCATGTGCGAGCGGATCACCTTCGCGCTTTCCTCGGCGGTGTAGACGCTGTCGAACTTGTCGGAGGGCTTCGAAGCGGCTTCGAAAAGAACATACGCGGCAAAGACGTCGCGCTCGACGCCGTCGCCCATGTTGAGCTGACGGGCAAGCGCGTCAAGCGCCGCGGGATTCCCCTGAAGGGCCGAGCGGCGGAACCACTTCGCGGCCTCCGTCAGGTCCTTCGGCACCGACGTGCCGTAGAGCCAATAGGTGCCGACGTTGTACTGCGCAAGGGGATTCCCCTGACGAGCGGCCGTGAGGTCCCAGACGTAGGCCTGACGCGGCTCGGCCTTGACGCCGAGTCCTTTGTTGAAGACTTCGGAGAGCGCGAGCATCGCGCGTTCGTTGCCGAGATAGGCGGCCTTTTCCCACCAGTGGATGCCCGTGAGACGTTGCGGATTCATGCCGAGGCCACGGTGGAAGATTTCGCCGATGTAGTACATGGCTTCGGAATTGTCCTTGGCCGCTTCCGCCTCAAATTCCTTCATGGCGGCCTTGTAGTCCTGCTTGTTGAGGAGGGCGACGCCTTCGGGAACGCCCGCCGAGGCGGGAAGCGCCACGGCCGCGGCGAGGGCCGCGAGAAGCGCGGTCTGACGAATACGCTTGAACATTCGTTTTCTCCAAATGGTGTGGGGTCTCTTCGGGGCGACGCTTCAAAAGAAAACGCGCGCCCGATTTTGCGAAGAGTCTATCCGTGCATTCTTAAGGGAAGCTAAATCGGAAGGCTCTTTCCCAAGCAAGACGTCGTCACAACGCCACCAACCCACCCGTCTTCAGTCCGAGCCGATCTGGGCGGCGTGCAGATCCGTGCCAATGTCGTTGCAGTCTTCGCGGCATCGTGCATCACGCACGATCTGCCGGGCTGCGACGGCATCGGCAGCGTTACAAACGCTTGAAGGCAGGGCGCGAAGGGATTCCTTTTCGTCGGAAAGAACGGAACCGACGGTCATCTCCGTGCGGTCAATCGACCTGAATTTCCGACTTCGGGTCGAAGGCGTCGCGCAGGGCGTCCCCCAAAAGATTGAACGCCAAGACCGTCAGGAAGATCGCGAGCACGGCGAAGACCGCGGTGTGCGGCGCCGTCATCAGATCCGCTCTCGCTTCGTTGAGCATCGCGCCCCACTCGGGCGTGGGCGGCTGTGCCCCGAGACCGAGGAAGGAGAGCGACGCCGCCGTGATGATGGCCGTGCCGATGCGCATCGAAAGGTAGACGAGAATCACAGAAACCGTCCCCGGGAAGATGTGCCGAAAGAGAATCGCAAAGTCGGACGCCCCGATGCTGCGGGCCGCCTCCACGTAGGTTTCGTGCTTGAGATAAAGCACGTTCGCGCGCACGAGTCGCGCAAAGGCGGGCACCGAGAAGATCGCCACGGCCGCCACGACGTTGAGCATCCCGCCCCCGAGGACGGCGACGATTCCGATCGCAAGGAGAATCCCCGGAAAGGCGAAGAGCACGTCGGAAACGCGCGAGACGATGCGATCGATCCACCCCTCGTAATAGCCCGCGAGAAGTCCGAGCACCGCGCCGATCAGCGCGCCCGCGAGCACCGAGAAGAACCCGCAGAAAAGCGAAATCCGCGTCCCCGCAAGAATGCGGCTGAATACGTCGCGCCCGAGCGAATCAACGCCGAACCAGTACGCGGCGGAAGGCCCTTCGTTCAGGTGGTCGTAGTCGAAATGGTTTTCGGGATCGAAGGGCGCGAGATAGGGCCCGAAGATCGCGAGCAAAAAGAGCGCCGCCACCAGAACCGCGGACGCCACGCCTACGGGATTGCGGCGAAACCGCCCGCAGGCGTCCGACCAGGGCGTGCGGATGCGGGTAGAAACCGGCATCGTCTCGGCGGCGTCCGGGAGACGTTCGGTCGGTTCGGAAGTTTCGGTCGTTTTCACTTCGACCTTGTCGTTTACCGTCATGATCTCTCCCTCACTTGTTTCCGTAACGGATGCTCGGGTTCAACCATCCGTAGAGCAGGTCCACGGCCAGGTTGATGAGCAGGAATTCCATTGAGAAAAGCAGAACGCAGGTCTGCATCACGGGATAGTCGCGCATTTCCACGGCGTCGACGAGAAGCCGCCCCATCCCCGGCCAGTTGAAGACCTTCTCCACGACGATCGATCCGCCGAGAAGGAAGCCGAACTGCAACCCCATCATCGTGACGACCGGAATCAGAGCGTTGCGAAGCGCGTGGCGCGAGAGCACCTGGCGGGCGGGCAGTCCCTTGGCGCGCGCCGTGCGGACGTAGTCTTCCGAGAGAACCTCGATCAGGGCCGAGCGCGTAAAGCGCGCCATCACGGCGGCGACGCCCGCGCCGAGCGTGATCGACGGGAGAACGTAGTGACGCCAGCTCTCCGCCCCCACGGTCGGGAACCATCCGAGCCAGACGGAAAAGACTTCCATCAGGAGGATCCCCAACGCAAAGGGCGGCATGGAAATGCCGGAGACGGCGAAGGCCATGCCGAGCCGGTCGGGCCAGCGGCCGCGCTTCACGGCCGACACGATCCCGATCAGGAGTCCGAACACCACGGCCCACGCCATCGCGGCGACGGTGAGCAGAAGCGTCGGGCCGAAGCGGTCCGCCACCTCGTCGATCACCGGACGCTGCGAGCGGATCGAAATCCCGAAGTCGCCCGTCACGGTCTTTTTCACGAAGAGCACGAACTGCTCAGGCAACGGCCGGTCGAGCCCCAGGCGCTCGCGCACCATCCGCACCGTTTCCTCGTCGGCCTCGGGCCCGGCCGCGAGCTGCGCGGGGTCGCCCGGGAGCAGGTGCACGAAGAAGAAGACGCACACCGTCACGAGGAACATGGTCGGTACGAGACCGAGAAGACGCATCACGAAATAGCGAAACATCGTTCTTATCCTTTTTCATTTCGCCGGAAGGCCCGGAGGCCTTCCGGCGCCGCTTTGCGTCACTTCACGAGTTCCGCTTCGTAGAAGTCGTAGCTGCTGTCGGGGCGCAGACGGAAGTTCTTCAAGGTCTTCGCGCTCGCGCCCGTCACGTCTTCGGTCACGAGGAAGGCCCAGGGCGCGTCGTTCCAGATCGTCGACTGCACCTCTTCGTAGAGCTTCGCGCGCTTAGCCTTGTCGGGCTCGGCGATCGCTTCGTCGAGAAGGCGGTCGACCTTTTCGTTCTTGTAGAAGCCTTCGTTCGCCAACGCGGGCGCCCAGCTTTCCGAGTGGAAAAGCGGCCGCATCGCGAGGTCGATTTCTCCCGTCGAATTCGACCAACCGATGTAATAGAGCCGCATCCCGGCCTTCATCGGATCCTGCACGCTTTCGACCAGCGCAACGCGCTGACCGGCTTCCAGACTGCGAAGCGTCGTGCGGATGCCGACCTGACGGAGCTGCTGCTGGATGAACTGAATCACCTTCTGGCCGGTCGTATTGTTGTACCCGGACCAGAGCACCGTCTCGAAGCCCTGCGGATAGCCCGCTTCCTTCAGGAGTTCGCGCGCCTTCTTCGGGTCATAGGGCCAGGGACCGGGCTTCGTCGCGAATTCGAAGACTTCCGGCACCACGCCCGTCACCGGACGGGCATAGCCCGAGAAGGCCACCTTGGCGAGCGCCTCCTTGTTGATGGCGTAGTTGATCGCCTGACGGACGCGCACGTCGGTGAAGGGCTTCTGCAGGTTGTTGATGAAGAGATACCGCACGATGACGGAAGGCTGCACGAGGATGTCGATCTTCGGGTCGTTCTGCAGAACCTTGATCTGTTCCGCAGGCATCGGGTGCGCAAACTGCGCTTCGCCCGTGCGGACCATGGCCGCGCGCGTGCTGTTTTCCACGACCGGACGCCAGAGGATGCCGTCCAGCTTCGGAAGGCCCGCCACTCGGTAGTTGGGATTCTTCACGACGTGGAGCCGTTCGCTCGGGTTGTAGTCCTTGAGAACGTAGGGACCCGTGCCGCAGGCGTTGAAGGCGACGTCCTTGCCGCTCTTCAGGAGGCTCGGGCAGACCATTTGCACCGTACCGTTCGCCAAGCGCGAAAGGAAGGTACCGAGCGGGTGCTTGAGCGTGATGCGCACCGTCAGGGGATCGGCCACCTCCACCTTCTCGATCGGCGTGAAGTAGGTGCGGCGCGAGAGGTGATTGGCGGGGTCGAGCAGACGATCGATGTTGAGCTTTACGGCCTCGGCGTCGAGCGTCGTGCCGTCGTGGAACTTCACGTTCGGGCGCAGCTTGATCGTGTAGACGAGACCGTCGGGACTCGTTTCACAGCTTTGCGCCAACTGCGGCACGGGCTTCATGTTCTCGTCGAACGTGAAGAGGCCTTCGTAGAAGGACTTGGCCGCGGCGCGCGAGAGCATGTCGGTCGCGTCGTACGGATCGAGTGTCGTAAAGCCCGAGCCTACGGCCACCGTGATTTCTTCGGCCGAGGCGGGTTGGAAGGCAAGACCGGCTGCGGCAAGGCAAAGCGCCAAAAACGTTGCACGCGGTTTCATGAGGGTTTCCTTTTTTGCAAAGTGGAGAGTGAGTGGGGAACTCTCGGCGGACCATGGGCCGCAATGCGGTCCGAGATCCGCGCGGGAGGCGTTGAGGATTGCGTTTGCGAAACGGCCGTCAGACGGGCGAGACCCAATGGCCGGGCTCGACTTCGACCATGGGCGGCACGTTCGAAGGCGTGCCGACCGGGCGCAGAGGCGTCACCACCTCGTGCGCGCCCGCGTCACGCTTGTCGCTGCGGCGCGAGGGATCGGCCACGGGCACCGCGGCGAGGAGCCGCTTTGTGTACTCGTGACGGGGACGCTCGAAGACGTCTCGACGCGACCCGGTCTCGACGATGCGGCCCGCCCGCATCACCGCCACGCGGTGACTGATGCGCTCGACGACGCCCATGTCGTGGGAAATGAAGAGGAAGGAAAGGCCGAGCTCGCTCTGCAGACGCATGAGAAGGTTCGCGATCTGCGCGCGAATCGATACGTCGAGCGCCGCCACCGATTCGTCGGCGACGATGAGGCGGGGCTTGAGGGCGAGCGCCCGGGCGATCGAAATGCGCTGGCGCTGACCGCCCGAGAATTCGAAGGGATAGCGGTTGGCCATGTCGGCCCTGAGTCCCACGCGCTCGAGCAGTTCCGAGACCTCGCGGTCGATTTCGCGCGCGGAAAGCTTCGTGAAGAGCCGCAGGGGTTCACCCACGGCGCGGCCCACGGTCATGCGGGGGTCGAGCGACGCGTAGGGATCCTGAAAGATCATCTGCATCGAGCGGCGCATTTCGCGAAGAGCCTCGCCTTCAAGCGACCGGACGGAACGCCCGTCAAAGAGAATTTCGCCTGCGTCCGCTTCGAGAAGGCGAAGGAGAAGACGGCCGGTCGTGGACTTGCCGCAGCCCGATTCGCCCACCAGGGCGAGCGTTTCACCCTTGCGGATCGTGAAGCTCACGTCGTCGCAGGCGCAGACTTCGTGCGTGACGCGTCCCCAGAAGCGGCGGCGGACGGGAAAGGCCTTCTTCAAGCCGCGCACTTCGACGAGCGCGTCGCCCGGCGTCGAGATTTCCGCCGCGGGCGGCGTCACGGTCCGGCCGGTTTCGGCGGATAGCAATCGGAAGTACCGGGGCTTTTCTTCCCCGCGCAGATCGCCGAGCACCGGCACGGCCGAAAGGAGCGCTCTCGTGTAGGCGTTTTGCGGCGCGCGGAAGATTTCGTTCACCTCTCCCGTTTCGAGCACTTCGCCCGAGCGCATCACGACCACGCGGTCGGCGATTTCGGCGACGACCCCCATGTCGTGCGTGATGAAGAGGACGCCCATGCCGGTTTCTTCCTGAAGCGAGCGGATGAGCGCGAGGATTTCGGCCTGCACCGTGACGTCGAGCGCCGTGGTCGGTTCGTCGGCGATGAGAAGCGAGGGGCGGGCCGCGAGCGCCATCGCGATCATCACGCGCTGGCGCATGCCGCCCGAGAGCATGTGGGGATAACGCTTGGCGCAGAGCGCCGCGTCGGGGATGCGCACCCGCTCGAGGAGCGCGACGGTTTCGTCGCGGACGCGCTCGGCGTCCTTCAAACCGTCCTTGCGGAGCGCCTCGGCGATCTGTTCGCCCACCGTCATGACGGGATTGAGCGAACGCATCGGTTCCTGGAAGATCATCGCCACGTCGCGGCCGCGCACGGTTCGGCGCGTTTTCTCGCTCGCGGAGCGCATGTCTACGACGGCGCCCTCTTTGGTTCGGAGAAGAATTTCGCCCGCTTCGATTTTTCCGCCTTCGGCCTCGAGAAGCCCCATGACGGCGAGAGAAGTGACGGATTTGCCCGAGCCCGATTCACCCACGAGGGCGACGGTCTCTCCGGGACGGACGGTCAGGGAAACGTTTCGGACGGCGGGTGCCGCGCCCGAGAAAGCGACCTGAAGGTTCTTGAGATCCAGTAGGAAGGCTGGGGATTGCGGATCGAATCGCGAACCGGTTTCGTTCGAAGTCGCCATGATGCACCTCAATCAGAAGAAGGATCCCGACACGGATTCCGGGCTCCAAAATCATCCACGACCCCCACCCCGTCCGGCGCTTTTCCGTTTTAGGGACGCAAACCGAATCGGTTGACGATGGACATCGTTCACGAATCAGGCTATCACGATGAGGCGCCGCAAGGCTATGGAAAAATGCCTACTCTCCTTGTTCCGAAACACGACACGCGAAAAGAATTTGAAAACGGGCCCGTTTCCGGACCCGTTGCGATTTGTGAAAAACGCTTTTCCGCGTCTTCCTGTTTTTTCGGCGAAAAGCCCGGAATCAGGCCTTCCTCACCGAATAGCGAAGCCACACGACCCCGCCCAGAAAGGTTTCGGTCGCAATGTGCTCGAGGCGCTGTCCTTGGGCGGGGCGTTCGCCGGGAGCGCCGTGATAGCCGATCACGGAAGAGACGCCGGCGAGCCCGTCGATCGCGGGATAGACGAGAAAGCTCAGTTCGTCGATGAGGCCCGCCTTCAGGAAGGCGCCGTTGATGATGCCGCCCCCTTCGAGGAGCAGCGTGTGCGCGTCGAAGCGACGTTCGATTTCGGCGAGCGCCGTCGGGAAGGCGTCGTCGCCCTTTCCTTCGAAGACGTAGGAAACACCGCGGTCGCGAAGTTCCGCGAGGTATCCGTCGCCCACTTTGGGCGACAAAACGGCGACCAGATGTTCGCCCGTGGGAAGAGTCGAGTCCGGATAGTGGAGCTTACCCTTCGGGTCGAAGACGACCGCGATCGGACGGCCTTCACGGTTTCCGGTGTGGGGTTCGGGGACGCTTCCGTCCGTGCGAAGCGCGGCGGGTTCCTTTTCGATGATGCCGTCGGCGTATTCGGCCATCGTCGTGCGGCCCACCATCCAGCCCGCGGCGTTGAACTGCGAAGCGGCGGTTTCGTAGACCGTCGTGATGTCTGCGCCTTCGGGGCCCGGCGTCCAGCGGCTCGAGTAAAGCCGACCGTCAACCGAGGCAATCATGTGGCAGATGATCTTTGGCATGTTCTCTCTTTGAGGAATCGAAGCTTTTCAATGCTATCGCGGCCGAAACAAAACGGGCCGCACAATCCCGTGCGAAGTTTGCCTGATTCTGCCGTTTGCTCAGCGGGTGAAGCGGTCGAGCCACCGCGCGGGAATCGGCGTTTCGAGTTCCCACACGATCGACATCGGACACTCTCCCGCATCCGAGACGCGGGAGAGTCTTCCGTAACGAACCTCCGTCACTCGCGCAACAGGCTCTCCAGAAAACGGCGTCCGATGTTGACTGCTGCGTTGATGTCCGCGTGCTGTTCCTTGTTATGGCAGCGGCAATCTGTGAAAACACAGAAGTAGCGACTCTGCGACGTGTCTCGGCTCTGAAGGCTCTTGGGCTGGCGACGCATGTTTTCGGCGACAGCTCTTCGGAAGTCATCGAGAGAAAGCCTGACGTCTGCACGCGGCTCCGTCCAGGGAGCACGCTCGTTGCGGCGCCGGGCTTCCCTGCTCCGTTCTTCCGAAGGCCTCTTGTAAAGACGCAGCGTCCTGCCAAAGAGCGTGACTTCTCCGTTGGCGTCGAGCGTCACGGTCTTCACCTTTTCTTCGCGAGCCTTCTCGATCAGTTCCATCGCATTGCCGCCGCACTGCGAGCAGATGCGGCTCGTCCACTTGGCGTTCACGCCCGCCCCCGGCGTAATCCGCAGGGTTCGGTAAAACTTCCCGTCCTTCTCGAGAATCTCGTCCTTCTTTGCCTTGACAGCATAACTTTCGGGAACTTCAACCCACAAATCAGGGATGACCCAATCGGAGGTCCCGCACCACCAAGAAGTGCGCTCGAGACTGTGCATCGGAATGCGGTCGTCCAGGAAACGGGCGTTGACCATCTTGTAGACGAGTTCAAGCTGCTTGCCGCCGCTCGCGAGATTGCTCACCTGCCGTTCGAGCACCGGAAAGGCGCGATAGCGGCTCATGAGACCGGCGATGGCACCGCACACGTCGCCCGCTACGTTTTCGCGCAGGGTAAACATCGTGGAGTCAAAGCGCTGACTGAACTTTTGTACGGACTGTTTGCCCTTGCGGTAGGAATGCACGCGGGCGATGAGACGGCGAATGGACGGAATGTTCACGAATCCCTGAGCAATCGGCTGCGCCCCCTTCTTTCCCGCGTCTTCCAGTCGGAATACGGCGAAGGCAAATCCCCGTTCCCCTTGGTCGATGGCGACGATTCTTCGGAAGTGGGTCGATTTTCTCTCGCTCTTCACTTCGTCCTCGCATTGCTCGGCCGGAGTCGAAATCGGCACGGAAAGTGAAAACTGCAGTTTTCCCGGCGACAAATGCACACGATCGTCCTCCACTTTCTGAAGGATCTCCTGGTCGGCAAGCAACGTCATGTCGCAGGCCACTTCTCCAACATCCAACAGCAAACGGTTGAGCCGTTCTTTATGGGTGCTCGGTCCGACAAGGCGCACAAGAGCCGTGGCCGCAATCTTTTTCGAGATGATCGTAGAGTCGTACTTTCCTTTCTTCTCCACGATCAACACGTCCCGATCATCCTCTTTCCGCTTTGCCGGCGTCATGTCGCCGGAACTCCGAACCGAGACCTGACAACACCAGTCGTGCGGCAACTGATGAAAGAGTTCCCGCAAAGCTTTCTTCAGGACGGGATCCGTCGTTCGTCCCCAGAGCGCAACGGCGCGACGGAAGGTTTCGGCAACCTCCACTTCCCCGGTCGAGAGCCGCACCAACACGTCGTTTTCGAAAATCGGAGTCCAGGAGGGCGATGCTTCGTAGCGCGAGGGCATCGGCCAGCTCTTTTCCTTCGGAACGTAAACGAGCGCCGTGTTGCCGACGAAGGAGAACTTGGTGCGAAGGAAAAAGCGTTCGCGCCGCAGGGCGATCAGGCAACCGCTCAGCAGACTGACATAGACGTTGAAGGCCTTGGCAAGTACCGAGGGCGGCACTTCGGCTTGTTGGAGCTGAAGCTTCAGACCTTCGGAAACGCTCTCGAGCGCAGTTTCGTCGTCGAGACGAAGAGCGGCGACTTCCGCGGGGATGTTCTTCGTGAGAGCGCCGATTCTCATACCCATCAAGAGGCTTTCAAGACGCAGGAACGTCTCGCCCGCTTCCGAGAACGACGCATAGGCTCCCCTCATCTCCTTCACCAAGGCGAGCAGTTCGCGCCAAACGGCGCCGGACCGCTCCACGAGTCCGTCGGACAATTTGTAGCCGGCGTGACGGCGGTTGCTGAAGGGCGAAACATAGAGGTTCCCCAGACGGTTGAAGAAAAACTTGTTGAAGTCCTTGCGCTCGGCAAAGACGTTTTCCTTCAGGAACCACTGCCGAACATTTTCGGCGCATGCGTCGGAACGGTCGCGCACGACGCGGGCGACGCGCTGCAGGACGAGACGCAAAGCCAGTTCCCGACCATCGTATTTGCCCGGAGCGCGTTGATCGGCACGCTGCTGTTCCGTCTCGGCGAACTTTTTGAGGACATCGCCTTCGGCGCCCGTTTTGGCCGCCCACTCCATGACGGCATCAAAATGTTCGCTTGCCCCTCGACCTACGTCCGAGTATCGGGCAAGGATCGTTTCAAGTTCGTCCTGCGCAGGAGGCACTCCGCCCGACATGCCGTTGAGTTTCGGCAGACGGATGAGCTTCTCCCACGGTTGAAATTCATCTTTGACCTCGGACCAGAGCGCAGTCCAACGGGAAGCCTTGTCGTCCTCGGCCTGTCGGAGCGAATTGACGATCTGCTCCTTGATGGCGCAGAGGCGGTTGACGATTCGACTGTATTCCTCGATCGCCGCAACGTCGCTCACCACCTGCAAGGGATCGGCGCCGATGAGATGCTCCACAGCCGTCTGCGCACGATCGCGCTCCCGTGAAAAGCTTCGGCACAAAATCTCCACCTCTTCCCGACGGCAGTCGGTTGTTGCGAGAAAGTCCTCGCCGTTTCGGACAAGGTCGGGCAACCGAAGTTCGTCCGTCAGATCGTGAAGAAGTCCCTGCAGTTCTTCAAGACGGTTGAGGTAGTTTGCCGTCCAACTGTTGATGCGGCCGGCAAAGGCGCTTCGAAAATCGTGGTATCCGAGGGGAGCGCCGCCCTTCTTCAGGAAAAAGCTTTGCCTCGGGGTCGCTCGGGCCGCATTCTGAATTTGAACTATGCGGGTCCGTTGATCTTCCGGCACATGAAAGAGCCGACAAAGTTCTTCGACGCTTTCCTCCGAAAAAAGTTCCAGTCCCCGATTGAATAGCCAACTCAGGCCCGCCGCCGAGGGCGTCGTAAGGTGATTTTGGACGAAATCCCGTCTCTTTTCACCGACACTTTCGGGATACGAAAGAATCGTCGACACCGCCGCATAGGGCATGGCGTCGACCCCGATCGTTTGTACGTCAATACAAGGCGATTGAGGATCGAAGACGATTGTCGAATCCTTCGGCAATCTACGTGCAGCGGCCCGCGTCACCATCGTTGCCAGAGAAGGAAAATCTCCGAAGCCTCGGAGCGCCGCGTCCACCGCTTTACAAGCGCCGAGCAGATCGCCCTTGAGTTCGTTCCAGGAGCGGTAGCGCGAAGTCAGCTCCCGGGCCATTTCTTCAAAGAGCCGGTCGACGTAGGATTCATCGACTCCTTTGGGGAGGGTCTTACCGCAGAGGGTCTGCCGATATTCCTTCATCATGACTTCGGCAACGAAGCGGTTGTCCTTGTTGCCGCGAGCCCGCACCTCCATCTGAAGTCGCTTGATGAGCGCCTTCACGGTAAATCGGGGCAAAGGCGCACCCACCGCCTCGACCAGAGCACTCCGGAATTCGTCCTCGTCGTAGACGGAACGGTTGGCGAAAATCTCGGCCGTCTTGCCGTCCGGAAAAATCCGAAAGCCGGAAAGAATGACGGAAAAAAGAAAACCGGTGAGCGTACCGTTTCCGCAACCTTCCACCACGTCATAGAGTTTCCGGCACTCGTCAAACGTGGCGGCATCCTCACGAAGCGGACATCCCGCGGGAAGCTCGAGTTTGAACTTGGTCGTCAGCATGGCGTCAGTCGGTCTTGTACCGATTGAAGCCAAACGTCGACGGAAATTCTTCAGCACTTGACCTGAGGGCAGATCACGCAGTTTCAGGACTTGATTAGACATTTTCGGAAATCGGTTGAGGTTGAATTTGCTACACTACGTTCAAACTCCTTCCGGCTTTCGGACCGTCTGCTTGCAGACCTCCTTACCTTGGCCGGAGGGACATCGCCGGGGGTCGATGCCTGTCACTTACCCCCATTTCACCCACTTCTTGGCTTGGTTTCTCCGGGTAGACGATAGCCGACTTTCGGCGGTCTTCCGCCTTTTTTTGCGCCCTCCGTCGGGATGACAAGGCGGACGCTCTCGTCGAGCAGGTAGGCGCGCAAGGCGAGCACCACGCCGTGAAGCAGGTTTTTGCGCCGTACGTATTGCCTGGTTTCCGGTACGTAGACCACGACGTCAAGCGCTTCCTTGAGCGTATTGAGCGTCGCCGCCACGAGCTTTTTCTCGCTCTCCTTATCGTCGACGGAGGCATAAGCCGCCGCCGCACTCTCCTCAATGATGTAGCGGTAAGGTTCCATCAAGTCATAGACCAGAGACGGATACCCCGTGGGTTCATGAAGATAGCCGTGACAAGCGGAGAGTTTGTGAAAGAGAATCCAGCGCAGAATGACGCCGTAGAGAAACTTTGAGCCTGCGTCGAGTGCGGCCGACAACGGTCCATTGTCGCGTCGGGACGCCTCCACATCAAGCTTTTCGAACCATGCTTCCCAATAGCGGGCGGAGGTTTTCGCCTCGATCTGCCGCACCGCATCCACGGTTTTCGCCCGGGCGAGTTCTTTGTAGAACATGTCGGGCACTGAAATCAACGGCTCAAACTTGCGGAAACGGTGCCGAATCAGCGTCTTGGCGACATACGTCTTCTTTTGCGCGTGTTCACGCACCAGAATCTGCCTCGTCAGTACATTCTCGTTGTCCGAGTGAACGGAGGGAAAGAAGACATAGGGGTCCACCAGATTGCGCCGATGGATCATGAAGGGAATCTTCTGCTGAGCGAGCGCATCCAGAAATTCCAACGGCAATTCTCCGCAGGCGCCGTAGAACATAATGAAGTCCACCGTTTTCAAATCGACGCTCAGCTCGCCTCCGTTGTATGCGATGGTCCAGGTCTTCGTGCGGGGCACCTTTTCGACAGCGGAAAAGTAAGGAATCCACAAGCTTACCTTCGCATTGCGGGCATTGCTCTTCCACGTCCAGATAAAATCGGGATGTTGGTTCGGGTCTACGATCATGGGTTACTCCATGTCGAAACAGAAAACTCCATGAGGAAAGGCTGACTTTTCCCATCAGTTTACATCCTTTTTACTCCGAATTTTCTATGCACCACAAATGATTTGTGGTAATCTCCCAGATGTGACAGGGTTTTGAAGGTTGGATTCCTCTTCGTTCCCCAGATGTGACAGGGTTTTGAAGGAGGAGTCGGGCCCGTCAACCCAGATGTGACAGGGTTTTGAAGGTCTTGGCGGTTCCTCCAGCCCAGATGTGACAGGGTTTTGAAGGAGGAAATTTACGCCCAAGCCCAGATGTGACAGGGTTTTGAAGGACCGTTCGGATGGCCCCAGCCCAGATGTGACAGGGTTTTGAAGGGGGGTCACCGCTTTTCTTCCCAGATGTGACAGGGTTTTGAAGGAAGCCTCGCAGGAGTCTGCCCAGATGTGACAGGGTTTTGAAGGTTCGCCGCACTGAAAATACCCAGATGTGACAGGGTTTTGAAGGGCAGATACCCGCCGTATCCCCAGATGTGACAGGGTTTTGAAGGATGCGCCCGTAGCGGCCGCCCCAGATGTGACAGGGTTTTGAAGGTCAGGCGGTCGGCGTAGTCCCAGATGTGACAGGGTTTTGAAGGCTGGCCGGGGAGAAGTTTCCCAGATGTGACAGGGTTTTGAAGGTTTCTGATAATCCGCCTGCCCAGATGTGACAGGGTTTTGAAGGAAGAAGGGTATCGGTGAACCCAGATGTGACAGGGTTTTGAAGGGGCGTCGAGCATCATCGACCCAGATGTGGCAGGGTTTTGAAGGAATGGGCGCACTGACACGCCCAGAAATGACAGGGTTCTAATCGACTGATCCCGCCCTGAATTGACCTGAGGCCGTACGGATTCAAAAGGACTTCTATGCGGCCTCATGTCTATCTCCGGTTCGACCGGCTACGGGAAGGTTCTAACGCGTAAAGCGGTCGAGCCACCGCGCGGGAATCGGCGTTTCGAGTTCCCACACGATCGACA